>ULWK01019428.1_pt1 | contig 19987 bp, 8 predicted proteins | sample 1960281 | NCBI WGS metagenome assembly ULWK01 (sample SAMEA4835810, study PRJEB28245) | human gut metagenome | biome: gut microbiome; material: fecal sample | place: Denmark | collected 2008 | reverse complement strand
ACATACGGTCCAAATTTATCGGGCATTATTTTTCAAGTTTTTTACGGCAACGGATATCGGGTACATTATAATATAGGATACGCAAAAATACCGACTGCTCACGGAAACGATATAGCCGGTACCCTTGCCATCATAGCGGCAATACTGTGCCACTACGATGGCACGGCCCTGCCACACGGATGGCACAGCGTTGCCACTGTGATGGCACGACCGTGCCAAAGGCGATAAATAAACTGGCACTGCAAACAATTGATAAACAAACATATGCTAGCATGAAAATTTCCCCAGAGGAGACATCTAAAAGACAGGGGACTTTATCTTTTATCTAGATATCTAAAGACAGAATAAAAATCTGCCGTTTTTTTTCATATATTTGAGGTCTCATCTAAATATAAACAAATAATGAAGCACTTGAGTTCCTCTATTTTATTGGGGCTTGGGTTGTTTTCCTTCTTCTCCTGTAAAGAAGCGACAGCGCCCGCCCCTATCCTGCCCGTTCCCACGCCGGCACAAGTTGAATGGCATAAGATGGAAACATACGCCTTTGTCCATTTCGGATTAAATACGTTCAATGATCTGGAATGGGGTTACGGAAACACTCCCGCCTCCACATTCAATCCAACGGATCTGGATTGCGATCAATGGGCGCAAACAATCAAAGCCGCCGGATTGAAAGGCGTAATCTTAACCACCAAGCATCACGACGGTTTCTGTCTATGGCCTACCGCCACAACCGAATATAGCGTAAAGAATTCTCCTTGGAAAGATGGCAAAGGGGATATGGTAAAAGAACTATCCGATGCTTGTAAGAAACACGGGCTGAAATTCGGTGTCTATCTCTCCCCTTGGGACAGAAACAGTGAGAATTACGGACAACCGGGGTATGTAGAGAAATTCCATGCCCAATTACATGAATTAGTCTCCAACTATGGCCCGTTGTTCGAATACTGGTTTGATGGGGCAAACGGTGGCAATGGCTGGTATGGCGGCACGAATGAAACCCGTGCTATAGACGCCAAGACCTATTATCAATATGAGCGGGCACGAGACACGATCAAGGCGCACCACCCGGACATCATGGTTTTCGGAGGGACAGTACCCGATATCCGCTGGATCGGTAACGAGGAAGGTTGGGCCGGTGATACCCAATGGAGCATCTTCGCCCCGGAACCCTCCATGCCTACTTTCCAACAGAGTGTATGGGGAGATGAGAACGGACCGATGTGGCTAGGTGGAGAATGCGATGTATCTATCCGTCCGGGATGGTTCTATCACTCCCGGGAAGATCACCAAGTCAAATCTCTGGCAAAATTAGTCGATCTTTATTACCGAAGCGTCGGGCATAACGCCAATTTCCTATTGAACTTCCCCGTAGCGTTGAACGGAAAAATAAGTCCGGTAGACTCCGCCCGTGCCGTACAATGGTATCAAACCATCCAAAATGACTTTAAGGAGAATCTGTTGAAAGGATGTTACGTACAAGCGAGCAATAAAAGAGGACGTAATTTTAGTCCCAATAAGGCAGTAGATGGGGATTGGGATACCTATTGGGCTACGGACGATGGAGTAACCAGTGGTTCATTGACTTTCACGTTAACCCATCCTACCGATGTAAACCGCTTGGTAATACAAGAATATATCCCATTAGGACAACGAGTACGCTCGTTCAATATCGAACTCGAGCAAGGGGGTAAATGGATTCCGGCACAGACTGTGGATTCTACGACAACTGTCGGCTATAAACGAATTGTCCGTTTCCAGACTGAGAAAGCGGAGAAGATACGCATCAACTTCACGGACGCCCGCGGGCCGCTTTGTATCAATAACGTGGAGGCATACCTTGCCCCCGCCTTGGTGACCGAGCCAACGATTGCCCGTAATATCAATGACGAGGTAACCATACAGGCCGGGGATAAAGGCTCCGAGGTTCATTATACCACCGACGGTTCAGATCCGACCAAGGACTCACCGCTTTATCAGGCGCCATTCGCTTTCGCTCAAAAAGGAACTGTCAAGGCGATTGCCTATGATCCGACTTTCGATACAGTCAGTCCGGTTTCCGCGCAAACGTTCGATATTCCTGCTTGTGATTACACGATCGTATCACCGAAAGATGAGAAAACCAGCCTGATCCTAGACGGAAACGGCTACACGACCTACTATTTGCCACAAGGGAAACAAGAGTTAGTCGTACAATTAGCGAAAGAAATGCCTATATCCGGATTCCGCTACACCCCGAACCAAGGACGTGACGCAAGCGGTCATATCTCCAACTATCAATTATATATTAATGGAAAGAAGGTGGCCGAAGGCGAATTCTCCAATATCAAGGCTAACCCGATCGAGCAAGTCGTACATTTCCCGATAACGAAAGGTAACCAAATCCGTTTGGTCGCAACCCGTATCGTAGATAATAAAAAGCAAGCGGGTATCGGTGAATTCTCGGTAATTACGGAAAAATAAAGAATATCTAATAAAAGCAGAAGGGACCGCCTCGAAAACCTAATTTCCCGAGGCGGTCCCTTTTTATTTATTCATCGATCCTTTATTTATCCTTGAAGGTATCGGTTCATTTGTTTATACACGGCACGTATATCCAACGGCTTAGATATATGAGCATTCATACCGGCTTCCCTACTTTTCTGCACATCCTCAGCGAATGCGTTGGCTGTCATAGCGAAGATAGGAACCTTTTGAGCATCAGAACGCCCCAATGCCCGGATACATCGGGTAGCCTCATAACCATCCATATGCGGCATCTGCACATCCATCAATATCAAATCATAATATCCTTCGGCAGATTCCTTAAACTTCTCTACGGCCTGCACCCCGTCCTCAGCGCTCTCCACCGAAGCACCGGTAGCTCCGATCAATTCCTCCGCAATCTCCCGGTTAAGCTCGTTGTCCTCAACTAATAAGATCCGTTTACCTTTGAAATCATAATCAATCACATAACAATCTTTCGCAAGATCATCCCTCCCATTGATGTCGGAAAAACGAGCGAGTTCACCCGACTCTTTTACTTTGCCGAAAGGCAAATCAACCGTGAATGTGCTACCACTCCCCTGCACGCTCGTCACATGTATACTACCACCCATCAATTGCGTGAAACGCTTAACAATAGAAAGCCCAAGCCCCGTACCTCCATATTTATAAGTGACATCCACATTTTCCTGTTCGAACGATTCGAAGATTTTATCATAATTCTCCTCGGCTATACCACATCCCGTATCGATTACCTCGAAACGAAGGTAAACATTCTCTTGATCCTCACCTGTTTTAGATACCCGAAGTTTAATTATTCCCTTGGCCGGCGTAAATTTCAACGCATTCGATAACAGGTTAGAGAGAACTTGATTCAAGCGCAAGGAGTCTCCTATAATCTGTACTTCCAGATCACTAGCCAATACCGTCTCATAGCTGATCCCTTTACTCTTGGCCTGCTCGCCATACAGATTTTCAAAGTCCTGCAAGAATGCCCGGAAATTAAAGCTCTCATGTCGAAGTTCCACTTTTCCGCTTTCTATCTTCGACATATCCAGCACGTCATTAATGAGAGCGAGAAGATGCTTGGAAGACATGATTACTTTCTCAAGACAGTCCTTTATCTTATCGGTATTATCTATGTTTTGCATGGCGATAGTACTCATACCTACAATTCCGTTCATCGGCGTACGGATCTCATGACTCATCCGGGAAAGAAACTCGCTCTTCGCCAAGTTAGCCGCCTCAGCCCGTTTCAGGTTGCCCTGTATCACGGTCGCTTTCATCCGGGCCCCTATAGCCAGCAGTAATGCCGTAAATAGCACCGACAGGACAAACATCACGATAAACATGAATTGTAAGGGAGCATATATAAAGTCCGTAAGAGAAAATTCACTCACGCCGATAGATTCCAGATTCCGATTGCGTATAACAGTCCTCTCGGACTCAGAAAGATTATTGATCGCCTTGTTGAGTATGGTAAGCAAATCCGGATCGACCAGGATAGGCAACGCGAAACTTATCGTACTCTGATCATTGACCAACGTTACGGGAGCAAGATTCGTAAAATGATAGCGCAAGATATCCTGTTCCATCCTAGAGGACAAACCATAAATAAAATCAGCCTCACCATTATTGACAGCAAATAACGCCTCCTTAATACTCGGATAGAACCGTATCTTCTCCACCGATATACCACTCGGCAATCGTTGATTTTCCACTAAGGCTCCAACCAGACCCGGTGCGGGATAACTACATGCTTTATTGCGCACTATGATATTGTTAGCACTCACATAAGAGGCTGAAAGCGCAAGTCCTAGCTGGGCCGCATCGTTCTCATCTCCCAAGAAAAAACCTAAGATATCGGCATCCCCTTGCTGTATCAAACGGATCGCATCAGCATAATTTTTCGCATATACATACGAGAATCGTAGCCCTGTGAAACTTTTAATCTCATCCAGTACATCCGCCATGATACCCGTATGGTTCTTCAGCGGCGTTTCTTTACAATACAAAGGATACCAATTCTCAGGTACGGCTACCGTGATCGTTTTCCTCTCATTGACATACTCCAGATCCCGGTCGCTCAGTTGGATGTTTACGAGCCGGTCTGGGAAATTAACGGCATAACGTTCCGCCGCAAAATTAGGATTGGCATCCAATATCCGTTCCAAAGCCATATTCAAACCATCCAAGACTTCTTTATTACCCGGATTGGTCACGATATAATAAGGCTGAGAGTCATATGCCACGACTACACGGACAGAATCGCTAATATGGGCAACATTATTTAGTAACAAATCGATCTCACCTTTAGCCAGATAGGGATATAACCCGATTTTCCCCACCATATCTTCCTGTTTGTAATATCGGATATTACAATACAATCCGTTGATAGCCATAAACTCTTTGAGACGGCGAATGTTCTCCCTTGCATTCTCATACACACCGATGGTTTTACCATTCATACTCTCCAAATCATAACTATGGATAGAGCGATCATCAGATCGGGCAAGTAATAATGAACGGCTATATCCCATATTATAGTTCGGATAAGCATAATATTTCTCTAAAGCGGGTATATAATAGTTTCCACCCATCAACTCGTACTTACCCTCAACAAATTCATTCAACATAGCCGGTCCCTTCGTATCTATGTACTCGTATTCCCAACCGGTATATTTGGCGATCTCATTGAGATAATCTACGAGCATACCATGATGAGTACCATCTTCGGCCGTCCAACTCATGCCATCTACCTGCGGAAAGGCAACCCTAAGTACACGTTTTTCACTTGTCCGCGCTAACACAGACAAATTAAACGCTAGCATTATAAATACTAACAAACCTATAGCTATACCATGACTCACATATCTCTGAAGTAAGTTCATTATAATGTATATCTTTTATTACCGGCTTTTCCGATGATAACAACCCCCATAACCCTCCGCAAAACAACTGTTTATTTTGGATGTACGCAAATATACTACTTTTTATATCACAGCGGATTATAAAATAATTGATTTTTAAGAGAAGATACTATAAAAACAGAAGGGACCGCCTCGAAGGTAAAACACCTCGAGGCAGTCCCTTTCCTAAATCCCAACAAACTTTTATCCCATCGAACTATTGATTACCTGTGTGGTTTTCTCAAAACTCTTCCTTAAGACCTCCTTTACATCCATGGTTTCCCAATATCCCTTATTAAAAAGCTCTACGGATAACCCACCCCGGAAACCGGAGTCGTATAGCAAAGGAAGTACTTTATTAAACGGGCAAATACCATCTCCCGGAAACACCCGATCCGAATCTCTCAACTCCGTACGAGGAGGCAACTCCGGATAATCGTTGATATGAAAAACCGGAAGGATCTTCCCATTTATCAAGCGTAAACTATCAAAACTATTTCCTCCTCTGTACAAATGGTAGAAATCCAATAAGACGGAAGCCCGCGAATGCCCGGAGGCGATCGCTATCGCCATGGTATCCGATAATTGATTCAGAACCCCGGCCCCCCATAGTTCCAATATCGGAGTGACACCCATCTCATCCCCTAAATCCAGTATCGCCCGATAGCGTTCGGAATACTCCGGCAACCGTGTACGATCCAATTGAGTAACTCCTTGAGCAGGAGCGGCGATAAATTTACCGCCCAATCCCGCTACCATCTCCATATCATGCCGCATTTGGTTTAGCCCTTCCTTCCGTTTCGAAGGATCATCGGCAAACCACGAGGCAAAACCGATCATATTCTCCAATAAAAGTCCGGAGCCTTCCAGCTGACGCCTGAGTGTCTCATAAGTTCCCCCTTGCTTTACGAACGCATCCACATCACGGGTCCATAACTCAATTCCCTCAAAACCAGCCTCGGCACATAAATCAATCTGTTTTTGAACAGGAAGTTTATAACCCGCTATCGTAGAGACATTGAGACAGACACGGAAAGGACGTTTCGAAGAGGATGCTTCGGGTGATGGCTCCTCTTTTTTCTTCGGAGCGCAAGAAGCCAAGCCTGCGAACGTACTGCCCAAAACCGCCAGACCGGTAGTCCGAAGCATATTACGTCTTGAAATCTTTTTCTCAAGCATAACACTCTCGTTTTAAATTAAACCTCCAAAGATTTACGGGCCTCCCGATCCGGATCATTCCGAGCCTCACACGTATTATTCAAGATCATCACCTCTCCATTTTCTTCCGTGTATTTCGGCCAAGCGGGTAACTCTCCTCCGTTCGGATCTCCTGTCCGCATGAAATTCAACAAAGCGCCAGACATCTTATCTGACAACGCACGAGGTACCTTACCTCCACCCGTATGAGTAAACATCCGATCCGTATTTTTAAACCAGAAACAGATATCCGAGCAATGGAACGCACGCATACGGTTATTAAACAAGGGCGGACACCAGCCAAACCAAGCTACATACACAGGCTGGCCTTGCTTTAATTTTGCGTTAGCCGCCTCAACCACTCGTTGACGGGAAGACAAAATCATCGCCCAAAGCTCCATCGGAGTCTTATCCGGGAAATTCTTGGCGAAAGCCTTCACGATCGATTCCGCTTTATCACCATATTGACTTCTCAGTTTCTCGATCACACCGTCTTGAGTGATTTTTTCCAAGGCCGCATCCGCCCTGTTCGGGTTCCATTCATGGAAAGTCGTACAGAATATCATCGGGACGACAGGAGACTCCAAATGGCTCTCACCGGAGTAGAATACACCGGCCGGAATATTCCGGTCATCAGCAACAGGGCCAAAAGTCCGTCTCATGCTAATCCCTTGATCTTCCCAGCACTTTTTACAAGCCCTATCCGCTATATCCAAATATTCCCGCCAAGGTATTCTTTGCAATTTATCCAGTTGGGAAGCGGTCAGCCCCGCTTCTCTCAAAATATATTCTCCCACCTTCCGGGTCATCACCTGATCGGAAGCTCCTACCGTAGATCCACTTAAAGCCACGGCTCTATGGATCAAACCTTTTGCCGCCGGCATAGCGGCTACTGTACAGACCTTAGAACCTCCTCCGGATTGTCCCATAACCGTTACGTTCCCGGGATCTCCACCGAAATTGGCGATATTATCATGAACCCATCGCAAGGCGGCAATAATATCTAACATCCCCACGTTTCCGGAATCCTTATACGCTTCTCCACCAACACCAGATAAGTCAGAGAAGCCAATCGGCCCCAACCGATGATTAATGGAACAGAATACGATATTTCCTTCCCGGCTTATATTCTCTCCATGATATCCATCCTGCTCGATCCCACTACCATTTGTAAAACCGCCGCCATGCAGCCACACCAATACGGGACGTTTCTTACCATCCGCAATGCCCGGTGTCCATACATTTAAATATAAGCAATCCTCACTCACATCCCAGTAGTTCCAATGATCGGCAAAAGTTCCGTAATTATTGGGCCACCGGTTCTCCATACGTTGCGGCGCCGTATTCCCATAAAAAACCGCAGGTCTCACATCTGTCCACGGCTCTGGCTTTTGGGGAGGCATAAAGCGATTTTTTCCCGACGTATCAGCCCCATAAGGAACCCCCAAGAACGTATATACATGATTCAGCAGATATCCCTGCACCTTCCCATACTCTGTCTGGGCAATGGCGATATCGTCACCGATAAATAAAAACTGTCCATCCTCTCCTTCCTTGACGTTTTGTTTAAGGGAGGAATCCCCGGACGGGGCACATGAGGAAGCCGTTACCAAGCTTCCCATGCTTAAAGAGGCTGTGCCCAGTCCTAGGTTTTTCACGAATTGTCGTCTATCCATATGCATAAAAACACAACTATTAATATCCCGGATTCTGTTTCCAAGATTGGTTTTTCGTAATCTGATCGTATGGTATCGGGAATAAATCACGCGAATTATTATTCAAGGCTTCCTTAAATGTCCAGCTACCTTTAGCGAACTTATCCCAACGAACCAAGTCTTGACGACGCCAACCTTCCCAAGCAAATTCACGGCCACGTTCATTGATCAACTCATCCAACGTTAATGTTTCCGGAGTATACACGGGCTGATTTGCCCTTTCACGTATTAACTGGAATGCAGGTTCCGCACACAAAGCTGATAAAGTAGCGGCATTACCACCTCTCAAAATAGCTTCAGCCTTCATATAATAGATATCAGCTAAACGATATAAAACAAAATCATTGTTCATATTACCAGTCATACCCAACTCATATTCATACTTCTGAATACGAGCACCTTCCCAACGATAAGCGGCATTAATAGAAGATACCTCAATAGTCAATTCCAATTGTTTTCCCGGATTATCACCATCCTCAACAGGCTCTCCCGTGACCTTATCATAAATCAAACCGTAAATAAAAGTCGCCTTTTTCCGGGTATCGTCATCTTTATATAAAGCAAGGAAGTCCGGAGTAGCGCAACCTCCATTCCAACCGCCCACATTTATACCCCACATCTGGCGAGACTTGGGATGTCCGGAGAATTTATGGAAATGAAACTCGTAGTCTCCATTTGAATTGATACCATTTTGCATCGGTACCACGAAAATATTTTCTTTACAAGACTCATTCGCCACTTTAAATGGAGCGGAGAAATCAGATACGACCTCATAATATCCAGAGTTAATCACTTTATCGCAATACTCTATCACTTTATTCATATCGTCCTTATCGTAAGAAGAGGCCCCTTTGAACACCTTTGCGTTCAAATATAGTTTTGCCAACATCGTATAAGCCATCGATTTCGTACATCTTCCATAATTCTCGGCAGACGGAGCGTCATCCAAATATTCCATATTATCTAAGATACAATCTACGACTTTCTGATAAAGCTCAGGACGGCTTGTCTGAGGAGAAGCCGTGATTTCACTCTCATATGTATCGATATAAGGAACATTCCCGAATAAATCCAGTAAGATAGAATAATAGAAACATCTCAAGATGACAGTCTCCGCACGATATTTATTATAGATATCGACATCCATCTCCTCTTTATATGTATCCAAGTCGTAAACCACACGGTTACATGTCGTTATTCCAGAAAATACGGAAATCCACACATTATTCAATGCATCCAGATTGTATTGCCATTGATGACGATGGAAATCCTGCCATACCCCTCCGTCATACCAGTCATTACCCGGCGCACGAGTCGGAACAACACATTCATCCGAGGAAACAGTCTGCAACCCCCATACTCCCCAGTGATTCTGATAAGCCTGCAATTCCGCATAGGCAGCACCTACCGCTTGCGGAATCAAAGAAGGATCCGCATAAAAGTCATTTGATACCATTTGTCCCGTCGTATCTTCATCCATATCCGTACAAGAAGGAGCGATAACCAAGAAACAAATCATTGATACTATATATATTAAACTATATTTTTTCATAACCTTCGATATTTAGAGTATCCATTAAAACGTAACATTCAAACCAAGAATAAAAGAACGGCTAGCCGGATAATAACGAGTCCTCTCAATACCCATATTATCTAATCCTACCATATCAACCTCCGGGTCGATACCCTTATAGCCTGTGATCGTAAACAAGTTCTGACCAGTCAAGTACAAACGTAAGTTTTGCATGAAACCTAATTTCTTCACCGGCACATTATAACCCAATGTGATATTGTCCAACTTCACAAAAGAACCATCCTCCAAATAATAACTAGAGGCTTGAGCCGCATCTTGCAACGGGATATCCATTGCCGAAGCCAACATATTCTTCTCCTTTCCAGCCACATTCCGATTCTCCAATGCCATACGGCTTACATTATATACATCATTGCCTACGACAGCACGGAATGTAAACGATAAATCGAAGTCACGATATTTAAACTCGTTAGTCCATCCTGCTATAAAATCAGGTTGCGCATTACCTACGATCTCACGATCCTCATTATATGTAAAGTCACCACTACCATCGACATCCTTGAATTTCCATTTACCATCTTCCGTAAATCCCTCGAATACCGGCAAATAAAAATCACCGACCTTGCCACCCGGGACCAAACGAATCAATGGAGTCGAGTTCATACCTCCTAAATCACCATCCGACAAATAACCGGTCTCAATCCAGTCAGTCTGGAAAGTCTCATTACTTAATTTGTCCAATTTATTCGTGTTAAATGAAAAGTTAATAGAACTAGTCCATGAGAAGTTCTTATTCTGCACCGGGGTTCCGGAAACAGAGAATTCCAGACCTTTACTTGTAGCGTCGCCAACATTCGCCAACATAGAAGAATATTGATAAGGAGGAGTCGGAACCTTATATTTATACAACAAATCTGAAACCTTACGGGTATACAAATCAACGGTCACGTTCAAGCGGTTATTCAACGCTGCAAAATCAACACCTAGATTCCATTCGCCTTTCCGCTCCCATTTCAAATCCGGATTCTGGTTCTGTGTCGGCCCATAAGCATTGATCCATTGTTTAGAAGTATGATCATAAAAACGGCCTACCACTCCCATCATCGACAAAGACAAATAATTATCTGAAGGCATATTTCCTGTCACGCCATATCCCAAGCGCAATTTCAAATCGTTAATCCAGCTAGCGCTTTCCATAAAAGCCTCATTACCGATAGACCAACCGACACTTACCGCAGGGAAAGTTCCCCATTTATAATCCGCACCTAAACGAGTAGAACCCTCACGTCGTACAGACGCTGATAACAAGTAACGATTTCCCCAGTTATAATTTACACGGCCGAAGAACGAAACCAAATTATCTTGAGAAACCGAACCATCCATCATGCTTTGGCTAGGGTTATTAATCAAGTTACTACCCGCACCCAAATTATAGTAAGAATATACATCCGAATCAAAATTCGAGTTATTCATACCAAATGATTCCCGATAGTTATGCTCATAGGTATACCCACCTAATACCACCAAATGATGTTCTCCAAAAGATTTTACATAGTCGATCGTCGTCTCCAGTGTTTTATTAAAACGAGTATTAAAACTCCGAGATGCTGACCCGAAACTAGAAGTGTTAAATACCTCTCGTGAGGTATAAGTACCCTTATTTATATCAGAGTATTTCAATGAGCCAAAAGCTTGCGCACGAAGTCCTTCCAAAATGTTCCAAGTTACACGAGCAGACCCTTGGAAAAGTCCGCCTTTTGTACGACGGTCACGCTGCATAATATAAGCCACCGGATTTGAATATCCCTGAATATCCAGCGCATAATACCCTCCGGCATCTATCGTTCCCGTCTCGTCGTATACGGGTGCCGTAGGATTATAATAATACGCATGCTTAAAAGCGGAATAATCATCATAGCTGGAATTCTCACCTTCCCGGTCAAAACGACGATAAGTAGCGTCGTATGCTATTTGAATCTTTTTATCGAATAAATTCTGATTAGCGGAAAAACGAGCGATCATCTCATTGAACCCTGACTTAAGAGCGATACCTTGATTATTTCGATAAGATACAGAAGCCCGGTAATTAAAATCGGTCGTACCTCCTGTCAATGCCAAGTTATGCGAATGGGAGAACGGAGTTCGGGTAATCTCATCCATCCAATTCGTATCATATCCCCGGTCGTTTCCCCCATTTGCCAAAAACTGGTCACGATCCATGACTTCCAATTGATTGGCTATGGAAGAGATAGACATATATCCATTGTAGGTAACGCTCATCTTCCCGGCAGAACCTCGTTTTGTCGTAACCAAGATAACGCCATTCGTTCCACGGGTTCCATATATCGCCGCCGCTGAACCATCCTTCAATACATCGATACTTTCAATATCATCTTGTGGAATAGCGGATAAATCCCCTTGAGGAATACCATCAATGACGATCAACGGAGAAGTATTACCGGTTAAGGATGAAGTTCCGCGTAATTGGAACTTATACTCTCCATTCGGGTCGCCGGCATTTGGTTTGGATATATTCAAACCTGCCACTTTACCTTGCAACATACCCATTGGGTCAGACTGTACGCCCTTAATCAAGTCTCCCTCCTTCAAGCCTGCAACAGAGCCGGTCAATTCTTTCTTTTTCTGAGAGCCATATCCCACGGCTACCACTTCTTGAAGTCCGATACTTTCTTCCTCCAAGCTCACATTTATCGTGTTCTTGCCATTTACCGGAATCTCCGCGGTCTTATATCCAATATAAGAAACGATCAATACGGCATTTGATGATACATTCGAGATCTGATACATACCGCTTATATCAGAAATCGTACCGTTAGTCGTTCCTTTCACCGCTACATTGGCGCCAATGATCGGTTCGCCTGTCATAGATTCCTTTACAACTCCTTTTACTGTAATCGTTTGCGCCATCATGGGAAAGAATAACGCCAAACTAACGATCAAAAACAGGGCCTTTCGAAGCCATACTTCCTTTTTTTGATTTTCCATAACTCATTCATTTAAAGTTGACATTGTTTTTACAAAAAACGACCGGAGATCTCAATGTGCTGTAATTCAATTCGTATGGTAATGGTTATATATAATAGAGTATTAAAATCCACCGGTCGTTGTTTTTAAGCATTCAATCGCATTAAACTTTCGGGAATTGCCACGGGCTTCTATAGCTCCGCTTCAAATACGCGTCCGCTTTCGGATTATCCACAAACTTACGAGCTTGCGGATCATACACAACACGAGTTCCCGTCAAATATGAGATATTAGCCATATGGGCTAGGATCGTCGCGAAAGCCCCTTTCTCGATCGGGCTGTTCGTCTCAATAGATTTATTTAATATACACTTACACCAATTCGTCGCATGGGCCTCAATACCACCATCCTCGAACTTCCCGACAAGCTGGGCACGGTCGGTTAGTAACTCACCCTCCCGATTCTTCTCTGGAATCAATTCATAACCTTCACGATTACATACTAAGGTAGCTTTACTTCCGACCCAAGCTACCCCTTGATCCCGATTATAGAGATGAGCGACTTGTTGGGCCCATTCTATATGGAAATTCTTATACTGAAAGATCGTTGTCTGGCAACTGGGAGTCTCATTAAAAGAGGTAGGATCTTTATAAGCCGTAGAGAATACCGCCTCCGGATATTCACGGTCACACAATCCTAACGCTTTCAATCCATCGAACGCAGAGTCTATCCAATGCACTCCCCAGTCGGTTTGCTGACCGCCTCCATAATCCCAAAAACCACGCCATCCACGAAAACGGTAATTATTAAATGGACGCTCGGGAGCCGGGCCCAACCACATATTGTAATCTAATGTAGAAGGAACCGGAGAATCCGCTACGGCCGGACGTGGGTCCGTCGATTGGCAAAGCCATAGCTGAACTTTATAAACATCCCCCAACACACCGGATTTCAATATCTCATTAGCCGCCAAGAAATATCGTTGACTAGTCTGCCATAAGCCAGTTGTTACCACCCCTTTATATTTCTTTTGGAAATCCATCATCGAATGGCACTCCGGAATCGAATTACCAACCGGCTTTTCCACATAAATCGCCTTGCCCGCTTTTAAAGCCTCAGCGAAGATGTAAGGATGCCAATGATCCGGTGTTGCGATAATGACCCCGTCGATATCCTTATTTGCCAAGACTTCCCGGAAGTCACTATATGCCTTGATCGAAGTCGTTTGGTTCGGAAAGTCTTTTTTGAAACGTGCGATCTGCTCATCAAGTCTCACTTTGTTCACGTCGCACATGCCCACACAATGTACCCACGGATTATCAGTCAAAGCCCCTTGCAAATCACGGCATCCCATACCGACACCTATTACAGCGATATTCACCCGCCCATTTATAGTCTCTTCCTTATGAGAGACGGTAGGAGCTGCCGATGCCAAAAGAGGTGAGATACCTAAGCCGGCGGCCAACATCGTCGAGTTCTTTAAAAAATTCCTACGTGTAGTCATAAATCATTATTTTAAGGTTATACAATTTATAAATTACGAATCCATATATTACGGAAAGCCACTTCCACTCCATGATCTTGTAAGCTTAATGGCAGACGGCCATGCGCTACATATTTAGGTAAACCGGTATATGGGGTCGTTCCTTTCAGTACATAATTATTCTGTACTACGATACCGTTCAATACCACGGTAATCATAGCGGGAGATTCCAATTCATCGTTTGTCCCGAAACGGGGAGCTTTCCAATAAATATCATAAACCTGCCACTCATTTGTCTTCGTGAAAGCATTTACCAACGGTGCGCTTTGCTTATAAATACTGCCGACCCAGCCATTCACATACGTAGGATTATCCTCACAATCCAAAACCTGCACCTCATAACGGCTTTGTAACATAATGCCACTATTACCTTTCATCTGTAATGTATTATCCTTTCCCGGTGTAGGGGTCTTGAACTCGATATGTAACTGGCAATCTCCAAAATAATCTTTTGTCCGGATCGATCCGGTCCCGGAAGCCACAATCATCGCCCCATCCTTTACGGTCCATTTAGCGGGACCTCCATCTTTTCCCGCAGATTCCCACATAGAAAGATCTTTTCCATCAAACAGGATGATCGCATCGGAAGGAGCACCAGTTCCTACACCCGGCTTTACCTTAGGAGGAACCGGATAATACCATTCAGTACTCTCAGGTTTCCATCTTTCCGGTGGTCTTTGTTGTTGATTACTTTGTTGGGCGCTCATAAAAAACGCTCCACATAAAAGACTGATAAGAACAATCATTTTTTTCATGCTACATAGTATTAAATTAATGTTTCTATTTTCGCTCTATGAACAAGCTGCCGCAAATGTATCACGCATACGAAAATTCCTCTTTTTCTATTTTATCAAAATCGTTTCCGATTGTCGCATAATACAAGTTCCAGCCTGTTTCCCCCGGTCATTGAGAAAATCGTATCAAGAATGAGACAATTTTACATGGCGAAGCAAGCCATACCCTTCCGTCATATTCCGTCTTCTCTCCCGGATTTCCTCCAAGGTTTGTAGATTCCCGATAGAAGGCATCTCATTTCGTCTAGCGTTATCCAAAAATTTCCACGCATACTCGGAAGCGATAGCGGAATCACGCATCAGTGGTAGGCGGGAATTAAAAACACCGGTCCGTACGGAATCCGCAAACAAATCACATAGCGTACTTATATTTTTCCCTCCATAGGGCTTCTCGATCCGGTGTGTTTCATTAACACCTCTCAACTCCACAACCGCAGTCTTAAAATCATGACTCATCCGGGCGATTCCTTTCGTTCCTATTACATCTATGTAAGAGTTATGCGTTTGGTCTTTCGATAATTGTCCATACACATGCCCTTGTGTTATATCAAATACCACCCCGTTCTCAAATGTCCCGTGACATTGCAACCACCAAGGTTCGGGATAATCCCACATCCGGATCGCCTGCGCATGCCATGTCTTATACTCGCATCCGGCATACCACCGGGAAATGTCCACATAATGCATTCCGCAATCATGAAAAGACGGACCTTCATATTCATGACCTTCACCCGGAGCCAACCCCGGAGTCATATGGCAAATGCGAATGATCGCCAAATCTCCGATCTCTCCTCTCCGGATAAATTCTTTAATCGTATTATGGTACCAAGAATTACGCAAATACAAATTAACGGTCGAGAACAAACTTGAGTTTTCCACGCATTTCACGACCTCCCATTCATGCTCGATCGTATCTGCGACCGGTTTCTCTGAGATGACATGCTTGCCAAATGCCATTGCCTTCTTAATTTGCCTCAACCGGGAATCCGCCAATGTAAATAAACCGACCACTTGTACTTCCGGGTCCTCGAATACAACTTGCTCATCCGCTACGATTCGGGATGTCGGCGACTTTCTCCTTGCCAAATCTCGTGCCTCTGGGTCCGTATCGCAGATGTAAAGTACCTCCCATTGATCGCTCTTCCGCATCTCCTCCAAATAAAATCCACCCATGCGACCAAAGCCTATTATACCTACTTTTACTTTTTGATTCATATTCTATCTTTTAAAGATTCACACTGTTTTTGCCAAAATTAAAGCCCCTTGAATCAAACAGTATTGCACTTTTCTCTCAAAATTATTACCTATCGTCTCAACAAACAGTCTTGCAAGGAACGGCTTTTAAAGCCAAAAACTGAAGTCTGGACATTGAAACAAAATGAAAAACAATGATACGATACTGCTATGGAAAGTCTAGGAAAAGGCTTTATATTGCGCATGAAATACAAGGGAGATCTATGAAAAAAAACTTGATGAATTATTTATACGTCCTATTATTTGTAGTAACCGCAATAGAGCTCAACGCCCGGTCATACTACTTTAAATCCTATGAGGTAGAAGATGGATTAAGCAATAATAACGTGACATGTTGTGTGCAAGATCATTATGGCTTTATGTGGTTTGGAACACGGGACGGGCTCAATCGATTTGACGGGAACAAATTCCATATCATAAAAAATCAAACCAAGCAGAGAGGAACTTTAATAAGTAGCTGGATTACCGACTTGGCGATAAGCCCTTCCGGTGAACTCTGGGTGGGTACTAATATGGGAGTACAAAAATACGATTACCAAACCGATACTTTTTCCTTGATAAAGTTCACGAAAGGAATCGGCTGTACCTATCTGGAATTTGATCACCAAGGGAATCTGTGGATGCTGTTATCCGGCTTTTCCCTTATTAAATATAATGAGCAATCCGAGCTACACCAAAACTACCTGTATAAGGATAGTGATCCGATCACCTCTTTCTATATCACCCCCCAAGATCAGATCTGGGGCACCACGCTAAACGGCAATGTCGTCCTCTTAGACCCGACCGATAACAAATTCATCCCTCTAAATATCCATAACGGTAGCGACACCCTACATATAGATAATATGACGACTCTATGGGCATCCCCGTCCGATAATACATTACTGATAGGTACAAGCGATAACGGAGTCAAACAAGTCAATATACAAACAGGTGTTTGCCGAAATGTTCTTACCCAGCAAAAGAACAGCCCCCTCTATACCCGGGATATTTTCCAAGTGACAAACGACGAGGTATGGATCGCCACCTACAACGGTATCTATATCTACCAAATCCCCTCAAACAAGACCTTTCACATAGAACAAGACAAATGCGATCCATATTCACTATCCAATAACGCTATCAAACAGTTTTGCAAGGACCGGGAAGGTGGCTTATGGATCTGTACGGATAATGGGGGCATTAATTACCTTCCCCCTTATCTCAAATTCAAGAAAGACTACAATATACCCGGGCAAAAAACAATTAACGGTGATATTATCCATGATATTTGCCAAGACGCTAACCATAATATATGGATAGGAACCGAAGATGCTGGTCTCAATAAACTCGACATCCGTACGCAAACCTATAAGAACTTCCAAGATAAAGACGGTCTTTCCCAAAGCTGTATCCACGGGCTTACCGTGATTGGAGACTATCTATGGATCGGGACACACGCTAACGGGGTAGACGTGATGGATATCCGTACGGAGAAAATCATCAAGCATTATACGATCGCCCCGAATCCTTACGCCTCCCAAAACGATATCATCGTATATCTCTATAAAACCCGGAAAAATAACTTGCTCATAGCTACGGCATCCGGCATGTATCAATATAATCCGGAGAAAGATATTTTCGAGCCTCTCGATCAATTCCCCGGTAATTGCAGGATACAAACGATCTTCGAGGATCACGAAGGGGTTATATGGGCCGGAACATTCAATATCGGATTATATTATTTCGACCCAATCCGGCAAAAACACGGCGAATTTAAATTGGATTCCATAAACACGAACGCCAACCGGACGATCAATCACATCCATGAGGATACTAAAAACAATCTATGGTTCGCTACCGGAAACGGAGTGAAAATGTACGACCGGAATTTAAAGAGTACGACAAGATACACGACTCAAGACGGCCTACCCAGTAACGTCATTTACCGGATCGAGGAAGACCCTAAAGGCCACATGTGGATCAGTACCACAAATGGCCTGGCCGTACTTAACCCTGTCAATCAAGAGATCAAGGTGTTCAAAAAAGAACATGGGCTCCTGTCCAATCAATTCAACTATAACTCTTCTTTAAAAGCTAAAGACGGCAAATTATATTTCGGGACCTTGAAAGGCTTGGTCCGGTTCCACCCCGATAATATCCAACAGTTCTCTATCCAACCGAAGATTTATATGACACAAATCAATTATTCGGACCCCGACCATAATCTATTGAGGCAAAAAGACATCACTTTTAAAAAAGGGATCACCTTAGAACATAATCAGTCCACATTCTACATCGACTACACATCATTAAGCTACCAAGCCCCCAACCTCACCCAATACGCCTATTGCATGGAAGGGTTAAGTTCCAAATGGTATCATGTGGTGGGCGAGAACCGGGTTTATTTCACGAAACTACCGCCCGGTAATTATACGTTTAAGGTGAAGGCGGCGAACCTGTCCGGTATTTGGAATGATGAGCCGGCGATGTTCCAGATTACGATCCTTCCCCCATGGTGGCTCTCTACCAAGGCGTTAATCCTATATGGGATTATCGCTATCGGATGCGTAGTGTTGCTGATCTTTATCATTTCCCGGCATAATAAGGCCAATATACAGCAGAAAATACAGGAGTTCGAGAATGAAAAGGAGAAGGAGCTTTATCAAGCTAAGATTGATTTCTTCATCAATATCGCTCATGAGATACGTACGCCCCTGACTTTAATTAAAAGTCCTCTGGAGAAAGTAACACGGGACATCAAGCTATCTCCCAGCGCAAAGAATTATCTGACAATTGTGGATAAAAACGCGAACCGGCTACTGGATCTGGTGAATCAACTACTGGATTTCAGGAAGACGGAAATCGAGGGATATAAACTAAACTTCATACATACGGACATCATCGCATTGATGCAAGAGACCTTTGAGCGTTTCCACGACACGGCGGAGCAGGAGGCATTGCAAATGATTATCGAGTGTAACGTGAAATCTTTCTACGCCTTTATCGATAAGGAGGCTTGCACGAAGATACTCAGCAACCTCCTATCGAACGCTATTAAATACGCAAGAAGCAAGATCATCGTCCGGTTCGAGGCGCAAGATGGCGAGCGATTCACGATCGATATCATGAACGATGGAAAGCCCATCTCGGAGGAGATAAAAGAAAAGATCTTCGAGCCTTTCTACCGGGATGACTCCTCTATCCATAAATCCGGGACCGGGCTCGGACTACCCTTGGCCCGTTCTTTAGCGGAGATGCACGAGGGATCGTTGACGTTGGAGGAATCTCCGGCCGGGCTTATCATCTTTAGATTACGTTTGCCGGTGAACCAACCGAACTCATTAAAACTAGAGGAAGAGAAAGCAGAGGTCCTGACCAACCCTGCCAGCGAGCGGAAATATGTCACCCAAGAATCCCGCCCGACGGTTCTCGTGGTGGAAGATAACACCGAAATGCTCCATTTCATCGGTCAAGAGATCAATGTCCATTACAATGTTGTCACCGCCGGTAATGGCGAGGAGGCGATTGCCCGTCTTCAGGAATATGGCATCCAATTAATCATCAGCGATATCATGATGCCTGTCATGGAT
>ULWK01062370.1_pt1 | contig 20581 bp, 18 predicted proteins | sample 1960281 | NCBI WGS metagenome assembly ULWK01 (sample SAMEA4835810, study PRJEB28245) | human gut metagenome | biome: gut microbiome; material: fecal sample | place: Denmark | collected 2008 | reverse complement strand
AGGTGTGGGGCTCGTAATACCAGATGCCGCCGGCGTATTCGCCCGCCTCGAGCACGGGCAGAGAAATGGTCTGCATGATCGTAAACTCCTGTCGGTTTTGAATATCATTCTTATCGTACCTGAAACCACCGGGAAAATCAACCGTTTTAACCCCAAAATACTGCCTTATTTCTGTTTTTGTGGTATACTGGAGGTGTTCCGGTGCGGCAGGGGGACTGCGGCACCGCGCTTCGCTTACAGAAAAAGGAGTTCTTATGCTGGAAGATTATAAAAGTGCACTGCGCGCAGGGCAGCGCGCCTATCGTGCCCGCATATCCCGCGGCCAGTCGCCCTATCTGGCTGTTCTGGACGATGTGCTCAAGGGTGTGGATATCGTGGCGCAGGAGCCGCTGGGGCTGGTGGAGATCCCGTCGGACAGTCTTGTGGGCACCAAGACCAGCGGACGGCACACTGCCTTTTCGTATGACTTTATGCCCCTGCTGGAGCCGGATACCGAGTTTGCCGCCAAGTGGTCGAACCTGTGTGACGCGCACTTGGAAGAGGGCATCCATACTCCCATCATCGCCTTTGAGTACATGAACCGGTTCTATGTGCAGGAGGGCAACAAGCGGGTCTCGGTGCTCAAGTATTACGGCGCCGTCAAGATCCCGGGCACGGTCACCCGGCTCATCCCCGCCCGCACCGAGGATCTGGAAAATAAGATCTACTACGAGTTTCTGGATTTCTATAAGCTGTCCAAGGTGAACTATGTGCATTTCTCCAAGCTGGGCGGCTACAGCAAGCTGCAGACGCTGGTGTGCAAGGCCAGCGGCGAGGCATGGTCGGAGGATGACCGGCTGAACTTTGCCGCCTTCTACACCATGTTCCACCAGCAGTTCGAAGCCTTGGGCGGCAGATCTCTGGGGCTGACCACCGGTGATGCGCTGCTGGTGTACCTGTCGGTGTACCGCTACTCCGACACCTACGACGCCACCCCGGCGCAGGTGCGGCAGAACCTGGAAAAGCTGTGGAACGAGGTGAAGGTGCTCACCGAGCCCCATGGCGTGGAGCTTTCGCTGGAACCGCCCAAGAGCCCCGCAGAGCCGCTGCTGTCCAAGCTGAATATCTTCAGCCCCAGCAAGCAGCCCAGCGAGCTGCGGGTGGTGTTCCTCCACGAGTACAACGCCAAGATCAGCGCATGGGTGCGTGCGCATGACGAGGGGCGCGATGCGCTGGCCAAGGTCTTCCCGGACAAGGTGTATATCAGCTGCTACGAGGATGTGAACCCGGAGGTGGACGCGGAGCAGATATTGGAGGAGGTAGCCCACAACAATGCGGACGTGGTGTTCGCCACCAGCGTGCGGATGTACAACGCCTGCCTGAAGGTGGCGGCGCAGCACCCCAAGACCCGCATCCTGAACTGCTCGCTGAACGCGCCGCACCCGCTGGTGCGCACCTACTACCCCCGCACCTATGAAGTGACCTATCTGCTGGGCATGCTGGCCGGTATCATGACCAAGACCGGGCACATCGGCTATGTGGCGGCAAACCCCGTGTACGGCGTGCCCGCTGCGATCAACGCCTTTGCGCAGGGGCTGAAGAGCGTGCGCCCGGCAGGCCGTATCTGGCTGCGCTGGGCCTGCCAGCCCGATGCCGCCCATCCGCTGGATTTTGCTGACTGCCCGGAGATCGACATGGTCTACGCCCGGGACAGTCGGGAGCCTGCCGACACCAACCGGGACTACGGCCTGTGCCGCAAACTGCCGGACGGCAGCTTACAGCCGCTGGGTCTGCCGATCTGGCGGTGGGATACCTTTTATGTGCAGATCGTGCGCTCCATTTTTGACGGCAGCTGGGACAATGCAGCCACCACCCGCGCAGTGAACTACTGGTGGGGTCTGCGCAGCGGCGCAGAGGATCTGGAGTATCAGGAAGCGCTGCCCAGCGGTACGCGGCAGCTGCTGGATCTGCTGGAAACGCTGCAGGGCTCGGATAATGTGCACATCTTCCCGGAAAAGCTGTATGATAACGAGGACAACCTGCACTCCCCGGAGAATAGAGTTTACAGCCCCAAAGAGCTGATGGAGATGGATTGGCTGGATGCCTGTGTACACGGCAAGCTGCCCCATTACGATGAACTGGACGTCAAGACCCGTACCGTGCTGGCGATCAACGGACTGGACAACGTAAAGGGTCTGGAGAAATGAGCCGGCCTGACCGGAAACAGAATGGAGCATACGAACGTGAAGATTCTTGCCATTTCAGATGTCCCGTCCAAGGCGCTGTGGGACTATGACACCCGCGCCCGGCTGGAGGGCATCGACCTGATCCTCTCCTGCGGGGATCTGCCCAAAAAGTATCTGGAATATCTCACAAACTTTACCGCTGCACCCATCCTGTATGTGCACGGCAACCACGATGGCAGCTACCAGACTCAGGGGGAACCCGGCGGCTGCATCTGCGTGGACGATCAGGTGTACACATGGAAGGGGTTGCGCATCATGGGGCTGGGGGGCTGTCAGCGCTATAATAAAGAGGATACCTACCAGTACACCGAGAAGGCCATGCGCCGCCGTGTGCACAAGCTGGAGCATCAGGCGCACAAAAGGGGCGGCATCGACCTGCTGCTGACCCACGCCCCGGCCAAGGGACTGAACGACGGGGACGACTGTGCCCACAGGGGCTTTGAGTGCTTCAACGAGATTTTGGACGAGTACCAGCCTAAATGGTTCATCCACGGGCACGTACACCTGAATTACGATGCAAAGCTGCCCCGGGTATGCACCCGCGGCAACACCACCGTTATCAACGCCACCGAGCGCTATGTGTTCGAGATCCCGGACCCGAACCCGGCCGAAGAGCGTAAGACTCTTTGGCGGATGCTGGGGTTCTGAGTGATTGCTGCCGATACAAAAAAAGACACCGCACAGCTGTGCGGTGTCTTTTTTTGTTGATGGAGCCTTATTGTGGAAATAGCGGGCGCGGCAACAGTGCGGTGCTGCCTGTGACCCTGTAAAAGTTACAGTTCCAGCTTGCCGGAGAACTTATTGATGACGTAGTAGGCTGCGCCTTCTTCGGGCTTGACGTACACCTTGCAGGACTGTACGCCGACCTTGTGGGTGGTGCGGTAGTCTGCCTTGGCGCGGTCAATGATGTCGGTGATGTTGTACTGCTCACCGCCCATCTCTACATACAGCTCGGGTGCCAGCGGCGGGCGGCCGCGGCGGGCGGGAGCCTTGGTGGATTTGCGGGTCTTGCCCTCGGCAGCCGGAGCATCGGCTGCGGGAGTAGAAACTTTCTTTTCAGGCATGATGCATAACCTTCCTTCTGTATTTGATCTGGTGCAGCGGGGCTGCACCGGCGGGCTCCAAGAATCTATCGTAAGGCAGAAGCAGTGCAAAAAGCACAGACCCGGCTGCCCCATACGAACCGGTACGAAACTATTTGCGTAAAGAAGTTGAACCTATAATTATATAATATGTTTTTGAAATTCATTTGTAAAGCCTTTTTTGCAAAAAACATTGTAAAATCGGTAAGAAACGGCGGAATAAATGGCCGAAGCAGTCTTCCGGTGCTTTTTCCCGGGCAGAGTACGACTTTTCGGCAAAACGAACGGCCATTCCCGGGAAAGCCGGGCCACAAATGCGACGGGCAAAAACGCCCTTTCGCAGAGGAGGAATAAGGCGGAACGGAACTGTCGGCACACGCAGGGGACACAGCAAATAAAAAGCAGAAGCTGCCGCACCGTATTTTTGTGCGGCAGCTTCTGCTTTTCGGTTTTGATATGTACCCCCAATACTGGGTGTCCAGTATTGGGGGTACATATCATTTTTGCTTATTTCTCAGTCTGTACTCGGAACAGCATTTCCGGTGCTTTCAAGTTGTTTAGCGATCATGCTTTCCAGTTCCTGCGTGATCGTTGCACAGTTTGCAACACGGTAATTCCAGAAATAAGAAACACCTTCGCACTCTTCCACGGACAAATCGCTGTTGACCAAAAGCAAGCTTTCTGGTGTCACGTTCAGCTTTTCACACAGAGAAGCATATTTTCCATAATCAATGCTTCGACTGGATGATTTGGCTTCTACCCAGAAAAATTTTCCATTGATGGAGAACACGACATCCAACTCGTGCGTGCTCCCTACGGATGCCGTTTCTGAAAGGACCACATTGGAGCAAACCGAAACTTCTGCGCCCTGCTCCTCCTGATAGCGGTTCAGAATCTGCTGAACCTGATGCTCTACAAAAAGCTCCAGCCACTTTCCGCTCAAAAAATGCCGGACGGTTTCATTTTGCGCAAGTTCATAGACGATATTCTGCGGATAAATCACAATGGCTGCAAAAAGTCCCATTTTGTCCCACGTCTGAGCGATCTCTGAAAGTGTGGCAAACGATTTTTTGGACGCACCCTTTGGGATACGGAATGAAAAAGAGCCGTCGCTCTGCATATGTGTTCGGATAAACTGCAAGAAATCCACCACCACCGGGTCGCAAAGAGCCTCGCCTGTTTTCCATGCCATCCGCTGAACAGCAATCGGTGGGAGTTTCTCCGGCACGACCTGCTGAACGATTTTATACCCACAGCGTTCCAGATGCTCCAATGCGGTCAAAGGCTTCTGGATTTTTGCTTTGACTTCGGGCTTTTCTGCTCCGGGTGTATTCTCGGCCAGATAGTTGAACTTCCATCCGTATTCCCAAGCAGGCGAACGGGTCAGTACTCCGACCGCATGAAATCCGCTGTCATGCTCCTCCATCGGAAATGTGAACTTGTTCTTATGAACATTGATTTGGAGCGTTTTGTTTTTTAGTGCTTTCTGATAAGCGGTAAGAAAAAATTCCTTTCCCTTATACGCCAGCTCACTGGAATTATTTGCAGAAAGACCGGCATTTTTTGCCAAAGAGAGGAGCAGACAGGTCGCTTTGGGCAGCTCAAGGATCTGTTCCATCTGCGCAGCGTCCGGAATATTTGCATTATCGGACTGCGACGATTCGTCTGCCGGAGTCTCCTTTGCTGGAGCAGAAACCTCGGGTGTCTTTTTTGAAGCAGTCTCAGATTTTCCAGACTTGGGCAAGGGCTTTGGCTCCGTGTAAACTTCCGCAATGAATGATTCATAGAAATCGATGCACGGAAGTTTTCCTGCCGCTGCAAGTCCTACATAGATTGCAGCCGCCCGCGAGGAATCGCCATAATACTTTTTTGAATCCGCTGCGGCAGCAATATCAGAAAAGGCATTATATCTGCTTAGCTGCGCAGCCTTTTCCGGGAACTGCTTCAACGCACGGCAGTAGAGCCACTCAAAAAATGAATCCGGGTGCGGCTCTATCGGATACTCACTTCCTTCCAGAGAGTAGCGGAGCAACTTTCCATTGGTTCGCAGCCGAGTGTCCTTATGGACTTTGGATGGCGCACAGGTCAGAAGGTCAGCGAATGGACCACCATGTTCAAATACCTTGGCGGCTTCAAAAACCGTACTGATGGGCACATCCTGCGCAACAGAATTCAGACGCAGCAGAAGACGCAGAGAAGAAACAGCCTCACCCTCCGGCTGAGCGGACGCAGAGCTGACTTCCAGAATGGAAACATCCGGGTCTGTTGTATGGACGGCATCATGGACGGCACGGATATTCTGCCGCTTGCTACCTTTTATCCATGTGAACGTCACCGGCTGTTCTCTGCAATAGGGATAGCCGGATATGGGAAAACAAATGGTTCGTGTAGCCATGAACACCTCCAACTTTTTAGGGCAAACAGGTTTATGTAAATCAAGTATAGCACAATCCCGGATGTGCTGCATAGCACTATTTTCTGCTTCCCGGAATCCATCTGTGCAAAAAGTGCCGATACCACAGGCATCGGCACTCAGATCAAAAAAGCGTTTTGCAAAAATGCGCAGCCTGCATCCACCGGATGCAGAACACAAGGGGTTTGGGCACAGCCCAACAAGCGTTTTGAATTTGGATTTTGAAAAATCCGATTCAAAAATCGCAAGTTGGTACCAAGTTGCACTGCTTGCGACGTAGATGCTTCCGTCAACTACTGCGTTAGAAATTTTCAGATCACTTCAGCTTTGCGAGGATATCGTCTGCGCTCACGCCGCTTGCCAGCAGCTTTTTCAGCACGTCCTCTGCTTCGGCTTTCTTTGCGGATTCCGCTGCTTTGGTTTCAGCCTTGACCTTTTTAGCTTCGATTCTGGCGATTTCCTTGTCGATAGATTTCAGCTCAGATTTCTTGGCTTTCAGGTCAGCTTTCAGCGCATCGATGTTCGCAGTGATGGATTCGATTTCAGCGGCAGCGGCTTCCTTTGCAGACTGCTTTTCAGCAATCTGTGCAGCAAAGTCAACGGTTGCTTTTACGGTCTTGGTCTTGTTCTTGCTTCCTTTGGGACGGGGCATAGGGGACACCTCCAATGTTTTTTGATGGCTTCAGTATAACACGCGTTTTTTGTGTTCGCAAGAGGTACATTTTGTAGAATAAAAATATATCTATGAGTGAAACAATAAATCGATTTTGGAATATGCACCGGCGCGGGACGTCAACTCGTTGAGACATATCTCCCGCTGGTCGTAGAGCTGTTCAAAGCATTTGGCAACGGCATCTTTTACAGTCATGATGAAGTTCACCTCACTATGATGTTACAGAAATCCGTGCAGCTATGCATACGCATCTGCGTATGATGCAAAAGTATTTTATGATACAGAGAATGTGCAGCCGCGTAATGGCAAAGAATATATTTAATAAAAAAGTATCCTCCATAGTGATAATGGAGGAATGAAAAAGAAAACATGCGTAACTACGTCATATTTAGTGCGTTCCTGCCCCTCATGGACACCTGATGGGAGAAAATTCGGTTCATCTCCCGGCGCTTTCGTGTCAGATCAGAGTGCACATAGCGCTGCAAGGTGATGTTGGCGTTAGCGTGTCCTAACAATTCGCTGAGGGTCTTTACATCGCATCCCGCCTGCAGACAGGTCGTTGCAAAGGTATGGCGCAGCGCGTGCGGACGTACCTGCCGGACAGTTGCCTGTTTCAGATATGATTTGATGCTTTTTCGGTAGCAGCGGGGCTCGGTGGGCTTGGACTCGTTGCCGGACAGAAACCATGCAGCATTGCTGACACATCCGCGCAGCTTTTTCAGCATAATAAGCAGCTGCTTTGGGATTGGAATTTCCCGGCGGGAGGTGCGGGTTTTAGGCGTTTGGATGACAACCTTTGTATGCCCATTTTCACAGGAAATTCGGCAGACCGTCCGGTTGATTTTCAGCGTTCCGAGTTTCAGGTCGAAATCGCCCCACTGTAAGCCGCAGATCTCGCCAATACGCAGCCCCAATTCCACCCCTAATAATAAGCCAATTTTGCGGGGCGTTGGGTCCTCCTGTACATACTGATAAAGCCGCTGCTGCTCTGCCGGGGAGAGAGGCACAGAAATTTTGTCGATGGCTTTTGGCAGCGCTACTTCTAGCTCCATCGGACGGATCAGGCGCAAGTGCGCGGCATATTTGCAGATACGGCGCAGCATCGAGAGGCATTCCCGGGCAGAGGAGTTCCCCAGCGGCTTGTGTGCGGCATCTACCGGCGCAATGATCTGCTGCATAGCCTGTTCCAGAAAGCTTTCCTCAAGGGATGCGACTGGCACTTTACTCAAAACCGGAAGAAGATATTTGTGCAGCGTGTACGAGTAATGCGCATAGGTGGATTCTTTTACTGCATTCCGCTGGGAGTGCAGCCATACCTCAGCCAGTGCTTCAAAGGCCAGGTCGGTTCTCTTTAGATTGTAGAAGCCTGCCTCTGCTTTCTTTTGAATCAGCACACGTTTGACCTCAGCATAGACCGTGCCATAGACGTAGCCCCACTGGATTTTCCCCTCCGGTGTACGCGCTTTGATGTAGCGGCCTTCCCACCGGCCATCCTTGCGTTTGTGAATGTTTTCTCCCCGTCGTGCCATTTCTGTTTCCTCCTGCGTCTTGGACACCCTTCTGACCACTTATTCTGTCCACCTTCGTTTTTTGCTGGATTTTTCATGCAGAACTGGGCAATGTGCAACAAACTTTTAGCTTCTGCGAGTTTTTTTCTAAGGTCAGGTGGGATGCATTTGTAAGGATTTCTATTGATTCCCAGATATAACCATGATAAAATAAGAGAAGAATTCAAACAACGATGTCGAAAGATTGGTATCCTCCATTATCACTGTGGAGGATACCCCTTTATGCGGGAAGGGGTGAACAAGGTGGCATTATGTCTGTTTGAGCACAATGAAAAAGCATATCATGCGGCAGTCCGGATGATGGAGCAGTATGGCAAGGCTGCCATTGTTCATCCCACCGGCACCGGAAAGAGCTACATTGCGTTCAAGCTGATCGAGGACAACCCGGAGAAGGTCGTAATCTGGCTTTCTCCCAGTGAATATATCTTTAAGACCCAGCTGGAGAGCCTGAAAAGGAACGACCCGGATTTTCCGCTGGCAAACGTTCACTTTTATACCTATGCCAAACTGATGTGCTGCACGCAGGCGCAGCTGGACGAAATAGCAGCGCAGAAGCCTGCCTATATTATACTCGATGAATTCCACCGTGCCGGTGCTGAATGTTGGGGCGAAAGCACGGTGGCTTTATTAAAGTTATGCCCGGATGCAAAGCTTCTGGGGCTGACGGCAACAAACATCCGATATCTGGATAATAACCGCGATATGGCCGAAGAGCTTTTCGATAGCCGTGTTGCGAGTGATATGTCCCTTGGCGAAGCAGTCGTCAGGGGCATTTTGCCTGCCCCGAAATATGTGACCACGGTCTACCAGTACCAGAAAACGCTTGCAAAGTATCAGGCGCGGGTGGATAACCTACGAGCACCTGGCATTCAGGATGTGAATCAGAAATATCTGGACGCGTTGCGCCGCGCACTGGAGCAGGCAGACGGCTTGGACAGGGTCTTTGCCCATCATATTACAAACAAATCTGGAAAATACATCGTGTTCTGCGCCAACAAAGAGCACATGGACGAGATGGTATCCCACGTGCCGGAGTGGTTCGCAGGGGTCAATCCAGATGTTGTGGTGTACGAAGCCTACTCCGATGATCCGAATACTGATAAGGCGTTTGCAGACTTCAAGACGGACATCAGTGACAGGCTCAAGTTGCTGTTCTGCATTGATATGCTCAATGAGGGCGTTCATGTGGAGGGTATTTCGGGAGTCATTCTATTCCGACCAACGATTTCGCCCATCATCTACAAGCAGCAGATCGGACGCGCCCTGACCGCTGGGGATAATACGACACCACTTATCCTAGATGTTGTCAACAACTTTGAAGGTCTGACCAGTATTTCCGGCCTGCAAAGCGAGATGCAGGAAGCAGTCCATCGTCTGTATGCCAACGGCGAGGGCGATAAGATCGTGACCGAACGGTTCGAGGTCATCGAGCAGGTGCATGACTGTCGGGTGCTGTTCGAGCAGCTGCAGGCAAGCCTTTCTTCTAGCTGGGAGCACTATTTCTCCGAAGCAAGCATCTACTATGCGGAGCACGGCAATTTGGACGTCCCGAAACTGTATACGACGCCCGGTGGTCTGAGCCTTGGGGTGTGGCTGGTCACCCAGCGCCGTGTGCGCGAGGGACAGATCCAAGGCAATCTGACCGAGCAGCAGATCGCGCGGCTAGACAGCATCGGCATGGTCTGGGGCAACCGGAAGGAAATTGCGTGGCAGCATGGATTTGAGGTCGCAAAGAAATACCATGACACCTACGGAAACCTGATGGTGCCCGGAAAATATGTAGACCCAGACGGCTACCCACTGGGACAGTGGATCATCAAGACCCGGCAGCAAAAGCTGAACGATCGCTTGAAGGAAGAACGCATTGCACAGCTTGATGAGATCGGCATGGTGTGGAACATTTTCGATGCCAAGTGGGAAAAGGCTTATGCGCTGGCTGCCGCCTACTATGAGGAAAACGGCAACCTGAATATCCCGCGTTCCTATGTGACAGCGGCTGGTGAACGGCTGGGGCAATGGGTCGCAAGCCAGCAATGGGCGTACCCGAAAGGAAAACTGACGGACGAACAGGTCGAGCGGCTGAACAGAATCGGGATGTACTGGGGCAACCGCAATGACCGCCAGTGGAACGAAGGGTATCAGGAAGCGAAGCGCTACTTTGATGCCCACGGCGACCTGAACGTCCCTGCCGATTATGTATCACCGGGCGGTTACAACCTCGGAAATTGGGTCAAGCGGCAGCGGTATACCCGCCAGAATCCTGAAAAAAGCTGCGCTGTTCTGACAGAGGAACGTATTGCAAAGCTGGATGAGATCGGGATGAGCTGGGAAACCAGAAATCCGAAATCTCAAAAATCATGTCTCAATTTAAAAGAAAATGTAGAACCTGCAAAAGCAGGATGATAGTGTGAGGAAAACATGGAAGAATTGAATTACCACGTTGATTTTGGACAGTTCTATGTCCATCTGACTCGGAAACAGAAGAAATACCTTGCGGTGAGATCTGTAATTGACCGCATTCTGGCGGCGCTGGCGCTGATTGTATTTTCCCCTTTGTTTTTGGTGGTGAGCGTTGCACAGAAGATCAGCGCACCGGACGAACCAATTTTCTTTTTACAAAAGCGGGTAGGCAGAGGCGCACATTGCTTTAATATCATCAAGTTCCGGACGATGAAGAGTTCTGCGCCGAAGAATGTGGCAACTGGTGATCTGGAAAGTCCAGAGACGTACATTTCCCGACTGGGACGTTTTCTACGAGACACCAGCATTGATGAGCTGCCACAGCTGGCAAACGTAGTTCGTGGCGAAATGAGCCTGATTGGCCCTCGTCCGCTGGTGTATACGGAACGTGAGATTCGTTTTCTGCGGCGTTGGTACGGCGTGTATCAGGTGACGCCGGGTATTACCGGCTGGGCGCAGGTCAACGGTCGGGACACGGTGGATGTGTACGACAAAGTCTACTATGACCGGGAATACGTCCAGAATGTTAGCCTGAAATTTGATCTGAAAGTCATTTGGAAAAGTATTCAGGTCGTATTAGGTCGAAAGGGCGTTGTGGACGGAAAAATTGACCCGGAGTTCCGGAGGGAGAGTATTGTGCTCCTGCGAGAGAGTAGGCTGGTGTCGGTAGATGATACAAATTGCGAAACGAAAAAAAATACAAATGGTGTGAGTGAAAGATGCGAATTGTTTTAGTTGCAAACGATACTACTTTTATCTATAATCTGCGCCGGGAAATTTTGAAGGGCTTGATTGCAGAAGGACACGAGGTGTCTGTAATGTGTCAGGTGCTCCAGTTTAAGGAGGAGCTCGAGCAGATGGGGTGCGGTGTTATCGATATCGAGACCGCACGGCAAGGAAAGAATCCTTTTAAGGACATCGTTCTCTTCCGGAAATACTATCAGGCGTTAAAAAGGCACAAACCGGATGTGATGCTGGGAAATAATATCAAACCGAACGTTTATGCAGGGCTGGCCTGTCAGATGTTAAAAATCAAGTACATCCCCAACATTACCGGTCTCGGCACTCCGGTGGAAAACCCCGGCCCTTTGCAGGCGTTGACGACCCGGCTTTACAAGATGGGCGTGGCCGGTGCAAGCTGCATTTTTTTCCAGAACAGCGAAAACCAGCGCTTCTTTGAAGCACACAAGATGATGCCGAAGCATGCGAAGATCCGGTTGTTGCCGGGGTCCGGTGTAGATTTGGAGAGCCATCCAGCGTTCCCATATCCGGAAGGCGAGACAGTACACTTCCAGTTTACATCCCGAATTTTGAAGGAAAAGGGAATCGACCTGTATCTCGCTGCTGCCAAACGTATCCATGCGGAGTACCCCAACACGGTGTTCCATATCTGTGGAGGCTGTGACGATCCTGCCTACGAAGAGATCTTGAAGCAGGCACAGGAAGCTGGAGATGTGGTCTATCATGGCCAGCAGAAGGATATGATCCCGTTCCTGAAACAGGCAAGCTGCATCGTACATCCGTCCTACTATCCGGAGGGAATGAGCAACGTGCTTCTGGAGGGGGCGGCCAGCGCCCGGCCTATCATCGCCACAGACCGTGCAGGCTGTCGGGAAACGGTGGAAGATGGAGTGACCGGATTCCTGATTCCCATTCAGGATGAGGAAGCTCTAGTCCATGCGCTGGAACGGTTTATGCAGATGACGCCAGAGCAGCGGAAAGCCATGGGGCTGGCCGGTCGTGCAAAAATGGAACGGGAATTCGACCGGAAAATCGTGGTGAAGGCGTATTTAGAAGAGATTCAGGCGTTGGAGGGGAAAGATGAATAAAATACATTAAGGCGCTGTTTTGTGTTCCGTTTGGGGGAATCAAGTATGCTATTCTGAAGATTGAGAATGGTGGACGGTTTCATGCAGCCTTTCCGGAAATTATGTCGCCGATGACCGAAGTCACCGTAGATGGAAAATCCGAGTTGCGCATTGCGAAAAAGTTGAAAATGCATAATGGTGTAAAGATCCGAGTTCGCAAAGGTGGAAAATTGGAAATTGGAAAGAATTTTGGAATGAGCAATGGGTGCGTTGTTACTGCCTACGATCATATTAAAATCGGCGACAATGTGATGTTGGGTCCCAATGTTCTGATCTACGATCAGGACCATGATTACCGTGCAGAAGGCGGTGTGGCTGCAATGAGGTTCAAGACCGCGCCAGTTGTCATCGGCAATAATGTCTGGATTGGTGCCAATACGCTGATCCTCCGTGGAACAACAATCGGGGATAATTCTGTCATCGGGGGGGGACAGTCATCAAAGGAGAGTACCCGCCTGACAGCGTAATTATTCAGAAAAGATTAACAGAAGTGAGAGAATGTAATGAAGAAAATTCTATATATCGGCGGATTTGAACTTCCAGATAAGAATGCAGCCGCACACCGTGTTTTGGCCATTGCAAAAGGATTGCGAGACAGCGGTAATGAAGTGGTTTTCATGGGAGTTTCGAAAGATAACAGAGAGACTGACGTATTAAAGACCAAGTCAGAAGTGCAGGGGTTTATCACATATTCAGTGCCGTATCCCCAGGGAAATTCGGACTGGGTGAAATATTTAACAGATCCCAAGCCGGCTGAAAAGCTGATGAAAGTGTGTGGACCATTTGACGGTGTTATTTGCTATAATTATCAGGCTGTTGCATTTGATCGGCTTAGAAAATTTTGCAGGGCAAATAAAATAAAGATTTATTCGGATTGTACAGAGTGGTACAATACAAATGGTGCGTCTTTGCCCTTTAAAATACTCAAAGGATTTGATACATGGTACAGAATGACTGTGGTTCAAAAAAAACTTGATGGAATTATAGCAATCAGTAATTATTTGAAGAATTACTACAAATCATGTAAAAATGTTGTCGTTATTCCCCCGTTGGTTGATTTCTGCGAAGAAAAGTGGTCGGTGGAGGCAGAGAACCTTGGAGAGGGTGTTAATTTCATTTATTCTGGTCAGCCGGGGAAAAAAGACAAAATTGGTGAAATTGTTACCGCGTTTTCCAAAGTTGCAGAAAATGGCAACTGCAAATTATTTGTGGTGGGAATTAATAAAGAGCAGTTTTTGAAAAGCAATCCTCAATTCACGGCAGCGGATGTGCCAGAATCGGTAGCCTTTTTAGGCAGAGTGCCTCATGAGCAGAGTATTGCATATCTGAAGGGCGCCGATTGCTCTTTGATCATTCGTGATTCAACAAGAACAAACAATGCGGGGTTCCCGACGAAGTTTGCGGAAGCGGTTACTGTGGGTGTAGATGTTATAGCAACGGATATAAGTGATCTCAAGATATATTCTAAAAAATCTAATAATGTTATGATTGTTGAAGAAACACTTGAAGAAACGATGGCAAAATTTGCGTCCGTAATGCCTAGAGAAAAAAAGGAGAGAAAACTGTGCGATTTATTTGATTACCGAAAGTGGACGAAAAACATAGAAGCGCTTATTGGGTAAAATAAGAAGAAGTAAAGCTAAAAAATTGCCTTGATGTTTAAAGAGAATGGAGAAAATGACATACAAAATATAAAGGCTGTATGATAAAGAAAGTACACTTTGTACTGCTTAATGGAGAAAGATACATTATGGAAAAGTGTCCTAGAGTGTTGATCGTGAACGCTCAAAGTATGTATAAGAAGAATGCGACTGGAATAACGCTGCAAAGCATATGGAGCGGATGGGATGCAGATTGCCTTTTTGAAGTGTATTCGGATCCGGTGGTAATGGATCAATGTAATCAAAGGATTAAGAGCTATTGTATTCCTCCTAGCCATATAATTCAATTTTCAAGAGGGAAAGTAGCTCAATCAATCAACAGCAATATAAAAGCCGCGAGCACACAGCAGAGTAGCAACAATAAGATCAAGTCCTATCTTCGTCAATTCGCAGTTTGCACACTTGATAGCATCTCGGTAAAGTTGGATAAATCTACGATTGATGCTATCAGGGATTTTCACCCGCAGGTGATTTATACGTTGGGAGCCAGCGTTTCAATAATGCGTTTGGTGAATCAGCTGTCTATGCAGCTGAATATTCCAGTTATAATGCACTTCATGGACAATTGGGCAGAACACATTCAATGGGAAGATAACCCGCTGTTATCACTGTACAAATCCAGCTTAAAAAAGAAAATGCTGGCGTGTATAAAGCGGTGCAAGCTAGTGGTAACGATTAGTTCTAGTATGGCTGAGGCCTACCATGAGAAATTCCAGAAAGAAACGCTGGTTCTGATGAACACGGTTGATTTATCAAAATTCAAGGGTCCGGCCTCAAAGCCCACTGGAATCACCCATTTTGTCTATGCAGGTGGATTACACCTAGACCGATGGAAAGCGTTAAAAGAAATTGCTGAGGCAATTAAGGAAACCGACGGGAAGGGTATACTGGATATTTTTACCTCAAAAGACAGTATAGAGTTATATCATTCCAATTTTAAGATGCTTCCTGTTGCTTTCCATGAAGCGGTGCCCCATGAACATATTAACGAAGTATATCAAAAAGCAGATGTCCTTGTGCATACAGAAGTTCAAAGTGAAAAAATGAAGGGCTTTTTCAAATATTCGATTTCCACCAAAATCCCGGAATATCTGGCAACGGAAAAACCAATTTTGTTTTATGGACCACAGGATATGAAGCTGTTCGAGTACCTCTTACAAAATCGAGTAGCTCTAATGGCGAGTGCGAAAGAGGAACTACAGTGTTGTGTAAATCGTTTGGTGTCGGATGAAGACTTTACAGAAATGTGTAAGAACGCACGGTGTCTGGCTGAGAAAAATCATTGCGCAAGTGAAAATCAGATAAAACTGTACAATGCAATTGAAACGGTTCTATTAAATTCATGATAAAAATGAGAGGTTAAGATGGAACAATTTAATATTCCAGTCGTGCTATTCTGCTTCAAGCGAACTGACACGACTAAACGAGTGCTAGAAGCTATTCGTAAAGTACAGCCGAGGAAAATGTACATACTTGCGGATCAGGGAAGGACTGCACAAGAAAAAGAAATGGCAGCAGCTTGCCGTAACATGGTTGAATCTGAAATCGATTGGCCGTGTGAGGTAATTAAAAATTACGCAGCAGAAAACAGGGGCGTTTATAAAAACATTGGCTTGGGAGCCAAATGGGTATTTGAACGTGAGGCAGAAGCTATATTTTTAGAGGACGATTGTTTGCCGGATATTACTTTCTTTTCATACTGCAAGCAATTGCTTGAGCACTATCGTGAAAATGAGAAAGTTTTATGGATTTGCGGCACAAACTACCTCGGCGAGTATCATAATGCAAATCAAGATGACTACATGTTTACCTCACATCTATTGCCTTGTGGATGGGCCTCTTGGTCAAAGAAGTTTCTGAAGTACTATGACGCAGAATTCAATTTGTACACTCCCGAGTATCTCAAGATTGCTCAAAAAACATATGATGTTCCAGCACTGTTTAGGCAGCAAAAACGAAGCATAGAGTCGGAAATAAATGCGTTCAAAAGACGCGGAGTGCCGACATCCTGGGACTTCCAGATGATTCTCTCTTTGCGAGCAAATGGCATGTACGGTATAAGTCCTTCAGGGAATCTGATTCGAAACATTGGAGCCGACGAAAACTCCACTCACGGTGGAACATCCTTGAATAAAGTGATGACAAAACGTTTTTGTGAGGTGCCGCTGCATTCGGTTCCGGTGCAATTAAAATATGTGGATGAGATATGTGTAGACCCGGAGTATGAGAGAAAAATATCGAAGATAATTCTCTATCCACTGAATATGCGAATTGAATTTTTTGCCAAAAGGAATATCGGAGCTTTGATACGAAAAGCTTTCCGTATCGACCCTGATATCCGAATCAGTAATTGGATTGGAGCTAAATTTCATGCCTAAAAAAATCCTTCGGCCAAAACTGGATGAGATTGTGTCCAATATGTGGTGCCTGTACGGAATTTTTATGGTGGTGTATTGTAGCGGACACTACCACATGGTAACGAGTTCCAGTGTGGCATTGTATATGATGCTCCCATTTGCATGTGTATCATTATTGATGTATGTGCACCAGAATGGATTGAAATTGCCTAAGCACAGTGGTTTATTTTTGCTATTCTGTATATTTACGGCAGCAGTTTCGATGCTGGCGAATTTTCCTTCGGAAACCATTTATTCTCTTGTCTCTGTCATCGTGTTATTTTTTACAGCATTTGCGATTTCGGAACAGATTGAATGGAATAGGTTTCAAAAAATATACGGAGATGTAATGCTGGTTATAAGCGTAATATCTCTAGTGCTTTATCTTGCAGTCAATGTTGCCAAAATACAAATACCATTTTCTCATGAATGCTTTATTGGAACCGAGTCGTATACAGGCAATTATATATTTGCGTATCGGACGATTTACAGCATAAGAAATCAGGGACTTTTTTGGGAGCCAGGTCTTTTTGCAGCCTATCTAATTCTGGCATTAGTTCTTCACATCCTGTACGAAAGTAAGATTTCTATCGTGAGGGTTATTGTGATCACGTTCACTATTTTTACGACACAGTCTTCTGCAGGAATTATACTTCTGATAATAGTTGTACTGTTGCTGATTTTGAGGAATTCAGGAGAAATGGGAAAGATAAAACAGGGCATGATTGTGTGTCTTGGAACAGGAATCTGCTTTTTGGGATTAAGTCAGAATGAATACTTAAGTGCAAAATGGTTGGGAGGAATACAAGGTGCAATAGATAAGATTTCAGGTCAGAGTGTAAATGTTGTGAGTAGACAGAATAGCCCGCTCATAAATTTGAAAATTTTTTCTAACTATCCTATCTTTGGTGCAGGTTACCAAAATGCAACGAATATTTACGTTAATTTGAGAAATAGCTTGGGGACGGTAGATTCACAAACATCAACAACGACCTATCATCTTGCAGCGATTGGAATTGCGGGAATAGTATTTTCAATTGTTGTCTTGATTGGTATTTTACATTTAAAAAAATTTAACCTTGCTTCCCGCATTCTGTTACTGGTTTTATTTTTTTCGCTGATCAATGTCGAACCATACAGTGGATTACTTATTTACTACATTCTATTGTTCTACTTGGTCAAGCAATTCGATATCCCTACGATGTCTCTAAATGAGGGGTGATGGCTTCAAAGTATATAGAATTACTCGATGAATATGAATTTACCCAAAATGATAAAAAGATACTAAAACAATATTTTAGGAGGAAATAAAAATGTCTGATTTTAACAATGCAACCCTTATGATCACTGGTGGTACTGGTTCTTTTGGTTCTACCGTTCTGAAGCACTTCCTGGACTCTGACTTGAAGGAAATCCGTATCTTCTCTCGTGACGAAAAAAAGCAGGATGACATGCGCCATGAGCTTCAGGCCAAGCATCCGGAGAATGCCAAGAAGGTCAAGTTTTACATCGGTGACGTCCGCAATCCGCAGTCCATCCGTGACGCTATGCCCGGCGTTGACTACATCTTCCACGCTGCCGCTTTAAAGCAGGTTCCTTCCTGCGAGTTCTTCCCCATGCAGGCTGTCCAGACCAACATCATAGGCACGGACAACGTCCTGCACGCCGCCATTGATGCCGGTGTAAAGCGTGTCGTCTGCCTGTCCACCGACAAGGCAGCCTACCCCATTAACGCTATGGGCATCTCCAAGGCCATGATGGAGCATGTCATTTATGCCAATGCCCGTGTAGCTGCTGAGCGTGGTGGCACTACCATCTGCTGCACCCGTTACGGCAACGTGATGTGCAGCCGTGGTTCCGTCATTCCGCTGTTCATTGACCAGATCAAGGCTGGCAATCCCATCACCATTACCGACCCCAATATGACCCGCTTCCTAATGAACCTGGACGAGGCGGTAGATCTGGTCTTGTTCGCTTTCCAACATGCAAATCCTGGTGATTTGTTCATCCAGAAGTCTGATGCTTCCACCATCGGCGATTTGGCAAAGGCCGTCCAGCAGCTGTTCGGCGATACCGGTACGAACATCATCGGCACTCGTCACGGCGAGAAGCTGTTCGAGACTCTGATGACCCGTGAGGAGCGTCTGCGCAGCCAGGATATGGGCCATTATTTCCGTGTTGCTGCGGATAACCGTGACCTGAACTACGATAAGTTTGTCGTCAACGGCGAGGTACATACTATGGCAGACGAGTCCTACACCAGCCATAACACTACCCGTCTGGATGTGGAAGGCACTGTTAAGAAGATCCTGACCACCGAATATGTCCAGAACGCACTGAAGGGCATCCCGAATGTCTAAAGAAAAGTTGCTGCTGGTTGGTGCCGGCGGCTTTGGGCGCATAGTGGTGGAGCAGGCGATGCTCCAATATGACTGTGCCTTTGTGGATGATGGGCAACCTGTGGGCACTGACATCTGTGGCATTCCGGTGGTTGGCAGTCTTGCTGATTTGCCGGAGCTGCGGAAGGAGTACGGCTTGCTGGTGGTGGGTATCGGTAACAATCGGTTCCGGGCACAGGTGTATGAGAAGGCGAAAGCCCTTGGCTTTGCTTTTCCCAATATCGTTGCGCCCAGCGCCTACATTAGTCCGTACGCAAAGTTGGGCTGTGGCTGCGTGGTGCTACAAAATGCCTGTGTCCAGAATGGTGCATCTGTTGGTAACGGCGTTCTGTTAAATGCCGGAACAGAAGTCCACTGTGATGCAGCGGTAGGGGACTACGCCCTGATTTACACCAACAGCGTCATTCGCACTGGTACGACTGTGGGCAACTTTACCCGCATTGGCAGCAACTGCACCATCTGCAATAATGCAACTGTGCCGGATGGCGCAGATATTCCGGACTGCACCGCAGTACACTAAGAGGTGAGAGAATGAACATTCTAGTCACAGGTGCCAAGGGCATGGTGGGAACCGCCCTGTGCAACAACCTGAAAAACATCCGAGATGGGAAAAATAAGACCCGCCCGGCGCTGAATATTGAAGAAATCTACGAGTATGACCTGAATTCCACCCCAGAAGAGCTGGACGGGTACTGCCGGAAAGCAGACTTTGTATTCAATCTGGCTGGTGTGAATCGCCCGGAAAACCCGGAAGACTTCATGAAGGGCAATTTCGGCTTTGCATCCGACCTGCTGAATTGCCTGAAAAAGCACAACAATAAGGCAACCATCATGTTGTCCTCTTCCATTCAGGCCACGCTGGCAGGTCGGTTTGGCAACAGCGAGTACGGCCGCAGCAAAAAGGCTGGCGAGGAACTGTTCTTCCAGTATGCTCAGGAGACGGGGGCAAAGGTTGCAGTCTACCGCTTCGTCAACCTGATGGGTCACAGCCGCCCCAAGTACAATAGTGCCGTCAGCACCTTCTGCTGGGCGGTCGCCAATGACGAGCCCTTCACTGTCAACGACCGCAGTACCGAGTTGGAACTGCTGTACATCGACGATTTGGTAGAGGGAATGTTTGACCTGCTGGAAGGCAAGGAGCAGCACTGTGAATTTGACGGTGTGGAGACTGTTCTGAAAGCAGACGGTCGCTACTGCTGCGTTCCCGTGACCCACAAGGTTACGCTGGGGGAAATTGTGGATCTGCTGCAGGAGTTCAAGACACAGCCGACTACGCTCATGATGCCCAAGATGCCAGATGGCTCCTTTGCTAAGAAACTGTACTCCCTGTACCTGACCTATCTTCCCACGGACAAGTTTAAGTACGCCCTTAAGATGAACGTGGACAACCGTGGTTCCTTTACCGAGCTGGTACACACCGCCGATTGCGGGCAGGTGAGCATCAACATCAGCCGTCCCGGAATCACCAAGGGGCAGCACTGGCACAACTCCAAGTGGGAGCTGTTCATTGTGGTCGCCGGTCACGGCTTGATTCAGGAACGGAATATCAACACCGGGGAAACGGTGGAGTTTGAGGTTTCCGGGGATAAGATCGAGGCTGTCCACATGATTCCCGGCTGGACTCACAATATCATCAATCTGTCTGAAACAGAGAATCTGGTGACAGTGATGACCTGCAACGAAATCTTCAACCCGAACCACCCGGACACCTTCTTCGAGCCGGTGTGAGAGAAGCTGCTGGTTGACGTTAGGAGATTTTTATGGAACACAATTTTACATGGAAAAATGATGGGCGCACCAAGGTCATGATTGGTTGCGGTACCCGTCCGGAGATTA
>ULWK01017749.1_pt1 | contig 20646 bp, 18 predicted proteins | sample 1960281 | NCBI WGS metagenome assembly ULWK01 (sample SAMEA4835810, study PRJEB28245) | human gut metagenome | biome: gut microbiome; material: fecal sample | place: Denmark | collected 2008 | reverse complement strand
ATGGCTTGCACGCCTCATTAAATCGTTTTACTTCTTCCCGTAACTCTCTATTTTCGTCCGGCGAGCCTCCGTCTAAACCTGTAGGAAAAGTATCTCGGTACGGATCGTATTTTTCAAAAATCTCCATTCTTCTGCGTAGATGTTCTGCTACTAGCTGTTTGGCTTCAGGATCCGTCAACTTAGCTACATATGCAGCATTCTCAATCTTTTGTCTAGCCCTATCCTCTTTTGTAATCATTCGATATTCTCCTATAATCTTACTTATATTTTTCTGACCTGACATTATGTAACACATCTATGAAAATAATTGCTAAAGCAAAATCAGCATTCTTTAAATTGGAACGCACATTATAGTATCAATTCGCTTACGTCAACAAAATAAGCTCAAAAGGCCTTTTATTTTTAGGCGCAATGAAACCGTATATCCATTAGCTTTGTCACATCATCAGTACCATGCTTCCCATGATTCTTCCGGAAATTCTCCATTCCTAACTAACTTGTTAATATGAGAACACGCATGAAATTTATAAGCATCCCATATACCGGGAATATCTTTTAAAATATCAAAATCATAATTTTCAAGGTTAACTTGAATAATACCGTATTCCCCATCTTCACCTTCCGGATAAAATCTATATTGAACATATTCTTTTGTAATTTTATGTAGAATAATTTTTACCATCAGAGTTTTCCCTTTTCTCTATAACAGACTTATAGTTATATCACTGTTTGGTATATTTTATAATTCTACAAAACGAAGGTAAAATCCTTTTTATTGGGGAAATTAGTGGGATGAGAAAAAAGCAGACTCTGAGTTTTCGCTCAAAATCTGCTTAATCAATCATTATATTTTAAATACGCTATTCATTCTCTCTTCTAGGCATACTATGCTCAAGGTATTTTTTGATAATCTCTAATTGTTCTTCAACTGTTTTAGGCGAATCATCAAGGACGAATCCCTGAAAATCGTTAGTTCTATTGTCACCTACAACTTGTTTTTCTTTTTCCATACTAAAAGACTCCTCTTTACAAGACCAAATATATATTCACTAAAATATTTGACATGCTGCAACACATAGCGTTATAATACAATTATAGCGTGTAAACATTTTTTCGTTAATTGACATTAAAAAATCTGAAAAACAAAAACATCAAGTCAATCCGCATATAATAAATATATATTCATACCCTTTTTTATCTTCACAACGTCACGAAAATATAAAATTAAAGGAGAAAATTTATGGCTGATATTATCATATATAACACTAATGACGGCAAGACCGCTATCAAACTTTATGCTGATAACGGAACTGTATGGCTGACACAGGCACAAATAGCTAAGTTGTTTAACAAGGAGCGCAGCGGTATCAGTAAGCACATAAAAAATATTTTCAACGAAGGCGAACTAGAAGAAAAAAGCAATGTGAACTTTCTTCACATTGCAAATTCAGACAAACCTGTGGCCTTTTATAGCCTTGACGTCATTCTTGCTGTCGGTTTTCGTGTCCGTTCACCGCGCGGCACACAATTCCGTCAATGGGCCAACAATACATTTAGCGTTAACCAAACAGACTACCTAAAAAAATACGCAAAAGAGATCCCGAGCTTGGGACTTACATAGGGACAAATTGTCCCCAGGTAGCAATGCCAACTCAAAACGGTAAAAATCGTCGCACCTTAGTCGCAAAAACAAAAAGAACCGCATTCTCATGCGGTTCCTAAGTTTTAAATTTGGTCGGGGCGGCGAGATTCGAACTCACGGCCTCTTGTACCCGAAACAAGCGCGCTACCAAACTGCGCCACGCCCCGACATTTGTTGTTGCTGTTCATCAGCAACGAATGTAATTATAAAGCATCTTTAAGCTTTTGTCAACACTTTTTTGAAAAATTTTATCCTTGGGTCACAACGCGGATGCTAGTAACCTCAAAAGCCTCAGCAATAGCCGGTAAAATCTCTCTTTCAATATTGGTACGATGCAGCTCGTTTTCAGCAACAAGCATGATACGGGTATCAGCATAGTTGATGTTGTGCACCTTGCTTACCAGGCGCTTGAATGTTTCCTCACCGATAATCTCCTTCAGCTTTTGCAGACGTGCAAAAACCTCCGGTTTTTCCTTCTGCATACGTTCTTCCAAGGGAGAGAACGGTACAGTCACAACTCTGGCATCACGGGCCAGGACATAATTCTCCTCGCCTTCGCCAGGTACTACTAAATCGTCACGCATAATTCTTCCTCCATCTCTATATCCAATTAAATGAACCTGCATAACGCAGAATTTATTCCCTTTTATTATATGTCACAAGCACTTTTTCGTCAAGCAGCAGGAAATTCAGCATTAAGCGAGAATACTATAAAAAATACTTTTAATGAGGGGTGTTCATATATGTCTATAAAAGAAGATTTTAAAAAATTTGCTATGCGCGGTAATGTTATGGATATGGCCGTCGGTGTTATTATCGGCGGTGCTTTCGGCAAAATCGTCAGCTCGCTGGTAAACGATGTCGTTATGCCGCCATTAGGCATGGCGCTTGGCAAGATGGATTTTTCCAATCTGTTTATCAGCCTCAACGGCAAGGAATATGCTACACTGGAGGCAGCAAAAAAGGCTGGTGCGCCTGTGCTCGCTTACGGCAGCTTCATTAATTCCGTACTTGATTTTCTGATTCTCGCTTTTGTCATCTTTATGATGATTCGCCAGATCAACAAGCTCACTCCGGAACCGGAGCCTGCACCGGAACCACGTCTGTGCCCTTACTGCAAATCCGAGATTGCCGATGACGCAACCCGTTGCCCGCATTGCACATCTCATTTGGAATAACAGTTTACACTTTCGGCTGATATTCGGGATTTTTTCCTGCATATCAGCCATTTTCACTTTTATAAAGTCTTTTTCATTTGCTAAAAACAAGCTTATATTGTATAATGTAGATTATATATATCGCCTAGGCTGTTTTTCACAGCTTAAATTTTAAGGAGGTTATCTGATGTCTGTTTATGACGTGCTTATGGAACGTGGCTTTATTAAGCAAATGTCCCATGAAGACGAGATTAAAGAATTGTTAGAGAAGGAAAAAATTACCTTTTATATCGGTTTTGACCCCACCGCGGACAGCCTGCATGTAGGCCATTTCATCGCCCTGATGATGATGAGCCATATGCAACGCGCAGGCCATCGTCCTATCGTACTTTTGGGCGGCGGCACCGGCATGGTAGGCGACCCGAGCGGCAAGGACGAAATGCGTAAAATGCTCACTCCGGAATTCATCGCTCACAATATTGCCTGCTTCAAAAAGCAAATGAGCCGTTTCATTGATTTCGGTGAAGACAAGGCTATTATTGTCAACAATGCTGACTGGCTGTTAGACTTGAACTATGTTCAGCTGCTGCGCGAGGTTGGCGTACACTTTACCGTTAACCGTATGCTGGCTGCGGAATGCTTCAAAAAGCGTTGGGAAAAAGGCCTGACCTTCTTTGAATTCAACTATATGATTATGCAGGGCTACGACTTCTGGAAGCTGCACCATGACCATAACTGCATTATGGAGCTGGGTGGCGACGACCAATGGTCCAACATGCTTGCTGGCGTAGAATTAATCCGCCGCAAGGATCAAAAACCTGCTTACTGCATGACCTGCAAGCTTTTGACCACCAGCGATGGCCGCAAAATGGGCAAAACCGAAAAGGGTGCTCTGTGGCTTGACCCGGAAAAAACCTCTCCGTATGATTTCTATCAATACTGGCGCAATGTTGCAGACAGCGACGTAGAAAACTGCCTGTGCCTGCTGACATTCCTGCCGATGGATGAGGTTCGCCGTCTGAGCGCACTGAAGGATGCAGCTATCAACGAAGCTAAAAAAGTACTGGCCTATGAGGTTACCAAACTTGTTCATGGCGAAGAAGCAGCGCGTCAGGCGCAGGAAGCTACCGAAGCACTCTTCGGCGGCAATGCCAAAGACATGAGCAATGTACCGGCAATCGAAATCACCCCGGAAGATATGACTGCCAAGATTATCGATGTACTGACTGCCGCTAAAGTTTTCAGCAGCAAACGCGAAGCTCGTCAGTTAATCGCCCAAGGCGGCCTGACTGTAGCAGACACTGTTCTGCAGGATGCAGAAGCATGCCTGAGCGCAGACATGTTTGATGCAGACAAGAGCCTGTTAATCCGTAAGGGTAAAAAGAAATATTTCCGTCTACTGGTAAAATAAGCCTTTAAAAGCCATCTATGCTCCTGACGGACTAGGTGGCTTTTTCTATGATTTCAAAATACAGACTACTCTTTTGATTAAGGTAGTAATAAGGAGCTCTTAATGCAAAACGATAAAATCAACTTTTCATTAATCATCCCTATCGGCCTGATGTTATTTTCCTTTTTCTTTGGTGCCGGTAACTTAATTTTCCCGCCTGTTTTAGGACAAATGGCAGGCGAAAATATTGGTTGGGGCATGCTCGGCTTCTGCCTGAGCGGCGTTGGCTTCCCGCTTTTGGGCGTACTCGCTATGGCTATGAAGCAAAGCGATAACCCGGACTCCATTGCTATGCCTATGCATCCCCTGTATGCCCGCGCCGTTACCATTCTCTGCGCGTTGGCTATCGGCCCGCTGTTCGCTATTCCGCGTACCGCTGCCGTTTCCTTTGACACCGGTATTCACAGTCTGCTGCCTGCTTCCTGCGAAGCTATCGGCCTGCCGGTTTATACCGTGTTCTTTTTCGTTCTGACCTATTTCTTTTCTATTAATCCGTCAAAAATTATCGGTCATATCGGTAAATTTTTGTCCCCCATGCTTTTGATTTGTCTGGCAGTTCTCGTGGTCTGCGTTTTCGTAAATCCTACCGGCAGCCTGAAAATGCCTAATCCGGACTTCGCTACATCTCCGTTCTTCCGCGGCTTCCAGGAAGGCTATAATACCATGGACCTTCTGGCAGCAATCCTGTTCGGCTCCATTACCATCAAGGCTATAGAAGCTCAGGGCATTACCGATAAAAAGGTTCTGACCAAGCTCTGCTCTTATGCCGGCCTGATTGCAGCCTTCTTCCTTGCTATCATCTATGCAGCACTGGCTTACACCGGCGCACTGAGCATCAATGTTTTCGGTGTTATCCCCAATGGTGCAACTCTGCTCAGCAAAATCTGTACCTATTACATGGGCTTCGGCGGTCAGGTTGTCTTGGCCTTGATTATTTTCTTTGCCTGCCTCACCACCAGCATCGGCCTGACAACTGCTATCTCCGGTTATTTCTCCGAGCTTAGCAATAATCGTATACAATACGAGCGACTGGTATTCTTCATCTCTGCTTTCAGCCTGGTAGTAGCAAACTTCGGTCTGGAAAACATCATCAAGTTCTCCATTCCTGTTATCTGCATGCTCTATCCGATTATTATCGCTCTGGTAATTCTCAACATCGGTCGTGCAATTATCCATGATGATCAGCTGACCTTCCGCATCTGCCTGATACTGACAACTATTTTCGCTGTTTTCGACGGTCTGCGCGTTGCCAACATCCGCTTCATGGCATTGGATAACTTCCTGGCGCAGAACCTGCCGCTGTTTGACATCGGCTTCGGCTGGGTTGTTCCCTGCTTCGGCGGTATCGCTGTAGGCCTGCTGCTGAAGGCTGTAAGAAAAGCTAACTAATAAATTTATTCATAATCAATTAGAGAGTAAGGTGTAATTTATGTCTAACGAACAACAATGCAGCAATGCATCTTCCTGCGGACGCAGCAGCTGTGAAGGCTGTCCTTCCGCAGCAGCTGCAGAAAAAACACAGGCAGCTGATTTCCGTGCGCAGCTCAATCCGATGAGCAGCGTCAAAAAGGTTATCGCCGTAGTCAGCGGCAAGGGCGGTGTAGGCAAGTCCCTCATCACCGGTCTTTTAGCAAGCAGTATGCAGCGCCGCGGTAAGCGCTGTGCTGTTTTGGATGCTGATATCACCGGTCCGTCCATGGGACATAACCTGGGCGTAAACGGCAAGGCCAAAGCCAACGAAATCGGTATTCTGCCTCTGACTGCTCCCTGCGGTCTGGAGGTGCTTTCTGCCAATATGTTTTTGAAGAATGATTCTGACCCTGTTGTTTGGCGCGGGCCTCTGCTCGCCGGTATGGTAAAGCAATTCTGGAGCGATGCCATCTGGACAGATATAGACTTTATGTTTGTTGATATGCCGCCGGGAACCGGTGACGTACCGCTGACCGTCTTCCAATCCCTGCCTGTTGACGGCATCATCATCGTAACCTCTCCGCAGGAGCTTGTTTCCATGATTGTTGCCAAGGCAGTAAAAATGGCACGCATGATGAACATTCCGATTCTCGGTCTGATTGAAAACTACGCTTACTTCCATTGTCCCGATAACGGTAAGGATTACGAAATCTTTGGCCCCAGCCATCTGGCAGAAACTGCCGATGCCTACGGTCTGAAGGTGCTCGCCCGCCTGCCGATTAACCCGTCCCTGGCAGCGGCCTGCGATGCAGGCAAGCTGGCGGACTGCCAAGTTGCAGAGCTGGATGACTGCTGTGATTTTTTAGCTGATAATTTTCAGTAAGCATTTTTAAGGGAGGCTTTTGTCATGTCTATAGAAAAGGTTCGTACATACTTGAAACAATTTAATGCAGATAATCGTATCATAGAGTTTGCAACCTCCAGCGCTACCGTAGAGCTGGCAGCACAGGCAGCAGGCTGTGAGCCTGCGCGCATTGCCAAAACCCTTTCCTTTAAGCTGCATGATGACAGCGTTATCCTCATCGTCACAGCAGGCGATGCCAAGGTAGATAACGCCAAGTACAAGCATTTCTTCGGCTGCAAGGCCAAGATGCTGACTGCTGACGAAGTAGAGCCTGATATCGGCCACGCTATCGGCGGCGTCTGCCCCTTCGGCATAAACGACGGCGTTAAGGTTTATCTTGACATTTCCCTCAAACGCTTTGTAACCTTCTTCCCTGCCTGCGGCAGCCACAACAGCGCTATTGAGCTTACTCCGGACGAATTGGAGCAGTACAGCGCCAACTGTCAGGGCTGGATAGATTTATGCAAGGGCTGGCAGGACTAAGCATCTGTAACAACATCAAATTCAATCTTTAATACGCAGCAGATTCAGCGTCTGCTGCGTATTTTATTTTGCGCATAAAAAACCTCCCGCAAGCAGATTTTTACATCTGATTACAGGAGGTCATTTTTCATATGCTTGTAAATTTTTCACAAGTTATTTTTCATTTTGCAAATCATCTGCGTCATAGTACCCATCGGGCAGAAGTTGCACCAGGTTCTTGGCTTGAACAGCGCCATTACCACCAAGCCAAGCAGCATGGAGGTCAGCATTACGCTGTAAAAACCAAAGGCATACTGCGCAACCCATGCCGAAGAGCTGCTGGCAGTACAGGCACCGCAGGAAACGCATCTGTCCTCGTTTACCACCGCAAATCTTTTCATAACACGCCACACACCCTTTAACGCAAATACTTCAAAGCACTCTGAGCCGCAATAGCACCGTCATTAGTCGCCGTTACAACCTGACGCAGCACCTTGTCGCACACGTCACCTGCGCCATACACACCGGGAACAGCAGTCGACATATCGTTGCTTACAACAAGATAACCCTTGTCATTAGTGATGCCCAAATCACGGCAGAAATCTGTTACAGGGTCCGCGCCGATATATGGGAAGACGCCTTTTGCGAGCATCGTTTCTATTGCTCCCGTCTGTTTGTTGAGCACCTTGAGGCCCTCAACGCGATTATTTTCGATAATAACCTCCTGCGGTACACGCCATGTCAGCACCTCAATCTTCGGATTAGCAGCCACCTTTTCCTGCGTAATCTGCTCCGCACTGATAACATCACGACGCGCCAGAATCGTAACCTTCGATGCAAATTCCGCAAGATACAGCGATTCCTCAAAAGCAGCATTGCCTGCGCCCACGATAATCACCGGCTTATTTCGGTAGAACGCCGCATCGCAGACAGCACAGAAGCTGATGCCGCGGCCGATCATCTCCTGCTCGCCCGGAATGTTCAGCAAGCGCTCCACAGTACCGGTAGCGATAATCACAGCAGGCGCCGTAAACTCCGCACCGCTCGCACAGCGCACGCGGCGCTCCGCTCCTTCTACCTCCAGCGCAGCAACCTTCTCATAAAGATAGGTCGTGCCTAAAGCCATCGCCTGCTCGTAAATATCGTAGGCCAGCTGTGAGCCGTTAACATTTTTAATACCGGGCCAGTTTTCAATCTCAAAGGTTTTTATCAGTTTACCGCCGGGAGCAAAGGATTCCAGCACCAATGTCTTTAAGCCTGCACGGCGCGCATAAACAGCTGCCGTCAGACCGGCAGCACCGCCGCCGATAATAATCAGATCATAGCTTCTATCTGGAGCCTGCTCCACCGGAGGCTCGTTGCCCAAAAGCTTTTCCAGTCTTGCCTGCAGGCGTTTCTTCGGCAGAAAGCCTGCGTAACGCGAAGCAACCTCGCCGTTTTTGATAAAGAACAGACCGGGAATAATTGTTATATCCATTTCCTCCGTCAGCTCCGGCTCCTTATCTATATCAATCTTCACGATGTCTATACGCTCGCCCATCTCCTTAGCAATATCCTCCAGCACGTAACTGAGCATCTTACAAGGACCGCACCAGGTCGCATAAAAATCTGCCAGAAAGGTTTTCTTTTCGGCCAGCATCTGCTTGAACTCTGCAGCCGTCGGGTTTACAATAATCGCCATTTACATCAGGCCTCCTTGGTAATAATGTATTCGTAGTTTATCTTATATCAGTGATGTCCGCCGCAGCCATGCTCGCCACAGGTGTGACCTTCGCCGTGCTCACCGTGGTGATTACATTTAACAGCGGGGTTGTAGTCCAAATTGCCTGCCAGCAAAGCCTCTACCGCTGCATCCGCACTGCCGCTTACGCCGCCGTACAGCTTAATGCCTGCAGCAGCCAAAGCCATCTGCGCACCGCCGCCGATACCGCCGCAAATCAGAACGTCTGCCTTCAGCGCGTTCAATACGCCTGCCAAAGCACCATGACCTTGGCCGTTGGTATCCACAACCTCGGACGCAACAACTTTGCCGTCCTGCACATCATAAACCTTAAACTCCTCAGTATGTCCGAAATGTTGAAAAATCTCGCCGTTTTCGTAGGTTACTGCTATTCTCATAATATCTTCTCCCTTTTCCTTGTATTTTTCATATAATTTTTGCTTAAAGCAATCAACGCAGCCGCAGCCTGTACTACTGCCGTTACAGAGCCGGAAATCTCCGCCTTCAATACGCAGAGGCCGTCCTTCCACAACAAAATCCGCCAGCTTCTTGCGCGCCGTTTCGTAAATGCGCTGCACTGTCGTCCGCGCAATCTGCATAAAGGCCGCGCACTGCTCCTGGCTCATACCGCGCCTGTCAATCAGGCGTATCGCTTCGTATTCGTCAACGGTAAGAACAATAGGCTCCTGCTCTGCATTATTGTTTTGCGGTAAAAACTTCAGCGTTTGCGGATAATGGCAAACCTTTCTGCATTTTACTTTCCTAGGCATCTGACTTCCTCCTCTCTAAGTCCATTATAAAGATGAAACGGGCATATGTCAATTATATTTTTTTGACATATGCCCATTTAAATTTTGTAACAGCAAATCTTCTACTCTTCTTCCAGATAAAATTCCCACGCACAGCCGTCCGGACTTTCCGTACAATCAGGGAAGCAGCTCAGGCAACGGCATTTGATGCGCGCGTCAATCGTGGCTGCAAAACCGCTGTATTCGTAAATGCCGACCGATTTGCAAGGATGATACGGCATACCCTTGCGGCTGCGCGCCGTCTGCACACGGCAGTCGCGGTTGCGGTAAACGAGCCTGTTGCCGTCATGGATACATTCATGCTCGTTCAGATTGCCGTAAAAGCGATAGTGCAGCGCCTGCTCCAGGCCTTCTAAGCCGGGATTCTCCGGCAGCTTGAGGAATTCCTTAATGCGCTTGGCTTCGATGACGGTAAAGCGCTTCCACGCCTCCTCATCATGGTACATGGCCTCCGCCATACCGAATTTGCGTTCAATCGACTGAAACCAGACACCGTCATGCGCCAGCCAGTTTTTCGCATAAAGCTCAATCAGCTCCAAAAGCTGTTCTTTGCTCAGCTCTGCAAGATATTTATTGTACATGATGAATAACCTCCTTTGTGGGGGGAATTGTAATTTTAAAACAACGGTTTCATCTTTCCTTCTTTATCCGCCAAACACCTCTCCACCATCTCTTTCAGCGTATACTCATCAAGATGCTCAAAGAAAAATGCCCGCTTAGGATTTAGCGGCAGCGACTTGCTCACCGCCACATTATACTCCGCGCCCTTGGCAAAGTCTGTTGTCAAAAGCTCCGCCTTGTCCTTAACCTGCGCCAGCAATTCCGCTCCGGTCTCACTGTTCACCAGCACCAGCGTAACGCCCTTATCATCATCAAATTTTGGGAACTGCTTATCAATGCCCCAATAATCGGCAATCGTGATATCTGCAAAGCTACGCTTATTATTAAACGCGCACTCGCCGCAGGACGGACGTATACTGATATTATTCAGGAAAAGACGCATATACGTTTCCTGCCGCTTGCTCGCCCCGAAGCGCTGATGCTCGGTGAAAAATAAGGTCTCGCCCTGCTTCCAACCCTTCGCCTTATCGCGGAACTTCACCTGCACAACAGGCTCGCCGGCCTCCTGCGCCAGCTCCCGCAAATGCTTTTGATAAACCTTGGGACTCGGCACACCATGACAAACAACATCAACCGTCAAAAGATTCTCCGACGGCTTTACCAGATATTTCTTTAAACCGGCAATTTGGCAAGGCGTACCGCTGAACAGAACCTTTCTGCCTGCACGTAAAATTTGCCGTACCTCACTGTAAGTCCTGCCGATTTTACTCTGCACATATTTTGAACCGCGCAGCTTGGGCAAATCGGCAAGGCTATCCACGAGTACATGGTGCACAGCAAGCTGCTCATCCAGCGCTGCGCCGACCACAACGCCTCCCTGCTTCAGGATTTCTTCGGCAAAAAGCGTAAACATTCCTCCGCTGGAGCTGGTAAAGCGCACTGCATCATCGTTATTCTTGGCACCATACACAGCAAGCAGCTCGTGCTGCTGTGGCTTGTGCAGCATAGGGCAGACATTTTCGCATAAACCGCAGTCCATGCACATTTCTTCGTTAACCTTGGGATACAAAAAGCCTTCCTCGTCCGCCGTCATTCTTATACACCCACGCGGGCAGATATTGGCGCAGGCACTGCAGCCTGTACAGTTTTGTTTGCTGCTCAGCTCAATCATGTCTTTAACCTCCCTATTACTATAGCTTATATTTTAGCATAAAGCTCTGCTTAAGTGATTTTTCTTTTATTATATCACAAAAATTCCCTCTTGCTCGCACTATCTGCGAGTTTGTTACTATGCGCCGACACTGCTTGACAGCGTAATTTCTAGCGCACAAAAACAGAGCTGACTTTTGCAATTCGCCAAAGTCAGCTCTTATTTTTTACTATTCTCTTATTACTCCAAGCGCAATCACAAAAATCTGCCGGTAATACTGTTTGCGTTTGCCTTAATCTCCGCCGGCGTTCCGCATGCCACAATGCGTCCGCCTGCATCACCGCCGCCGGGTCCCATGTCAATTATATAGTCAGCGTTACGGATAACGTCCAGATCATGCTCAATGACAATAACGGTTGCACCATTATCCAACAGCGCCTGAAAAACCTCCAGCAGCACCTGCACATCAAGCGGATGCAGACCAATCGAAGGCTCATCAAAAACAAAGACAGAATCATGCTGCGTCCTGCCTATTTCACTGGCCAGCTTCAAGCGCTGCGCCTCACCGCCGGATAAACCCGGTGTTTCCTCGCCCAGCGTTAAATAACCAAGGCCCAGCTGACGCAGGACCTTCAGCTTTTGGCTGATGCCTTTCATATTTTTGCAGAAGCCAAGAGCAGTGTTTACGTCCATCGCCATCAGCTCCGGCAGCGAAGCACTCTCCCCCGCCTCGTTCGTCAGCCTGATATCGTAGGCCGCCTTCGCGTACCGCGAACCGCGGCAGTCCGGGCAGGGTATATCCACGTCCGGCAAAAATTGTACGTCCAAACTGACAACGCCTGTTCCGTCACAGCCAGGGCAACGAAGCGAGCCTGTATTATACGAAAAAGCACCTGCCTTATATTCATGCGCTTTAGCTTCCGGCAATTTGGCGTAGAGCTTACGCAAATCATCATGAATGCCTGCATAGGTAGCCACAGTAGACCGAACGTTGATGCCGATAGGCGTAGCATCAATGAGCTTAACGTGCTCAATCCCCTCGGCATTAACGGCAAGTATATGCTCAGGCAGCACCTTGCCGTCAATCGCCGCAGCCAGCGCAGGTACAAGGCTTTCCAAAACCATTGTGGTTTTACCGGAACCCGATACGCCGGTTACAACCGTCAGCCTGCCCTTCGGAATATCTATCTCCAATGGTTTAACGGTATGTATCGATGCAGTAGCAAGATGAATGGTGCCGTCAGCAAACAGCTCCTCCTTTGCACTACGGTTCCGCCGCTTTGCCGCTGCCTTTCCGGCAAGGAACGGGCCGATTTGCGAAGCAGGATTTGCTTCTATCTCCGCTATTGTTCCCTGCGCAATTACATGACCGCCGCCGGCACCTGCCTGCTGTCCCATTTCCACAAGCCAGTCTGCCTCCTGCAAAATCTGCGTATCATGGTCCACAAGGATTACAGAGTTGCCGTCTGCCACCAGGTCATGCATTACGCCGGTCAGTCCCACGATATTGGAAGGATGCAGACCGATTGACGGCTCATCCAGCACATAAAGAACTCCGGTAGTACGGTTGCGGACAGCACGCGCCAGCTGCATACGCTGCCTCTCTCCGGTGGAGAGCGTAGCAGCGGAGCGGTCAAGCGTAAGATAACCGAGCCCCAAGTCCAGCAGACGTTTTGCAGTGCCGGTAAAGGCTTCACAGATGCGTTCCGCCATCGGGCGCATTGCCTCCTGAAGGCTTTCGGGAACACGCTGCACCCACGCTACCAGCTGCACCAGTGTCATTTGGCAGGCCTCAGCCAGTGAGATCCCCAACAGCTTCGGCGCACGCGCAGCTGCGGAAAGACGCGTACCGTGGCAGTCGGGGCAGATATCCTCCTTCAAAAACTTTTCTACGCGCTTCATGCCCTTTTCATCTTTTACCTTAGACAACGCATTTTCGACTGTATAAACAGCGTTGAAGTAGGTAAAATCAAGCTCGGCAAAATCGTTGGAATTGCTTTTCTTCGGATGGTAGAGAATATGCTTTTTCTCTGCAGGTCCGTGATAAACGATATCCTTCTCCCGCTCCGTCAACTCGCGAAACGGCACATCTATGCGCACGCCCATCTCCTTGCAGACATCAGTCATCAGCGACCACATGAGGCTGTTCCAAGGTGCAACAGCGCCCTGCTCTATGGTAAGCGATTCATCCGGCACCAACGTGTTTAAATCTACCGTGCGGACGTTTCCGGTACCGCCGCAAGTTTTGCAGGCACCCTGCGAATTGAAGGCCAGCTCCTCGGCAGACGGCGCATAAAACTGTTCGCCACACTCCGGGCAGGTCAGCTTCTTGCCTGCAGCAACCAAAAGCGTCGGCTCCAGATAATGTCCGTTGGGACAGCGATGGCACGCAAGACGCGAATACATAAGGCGCAAGCTGCTCAGCAGCTCCGTGCCTGTGCCAAAGGTACTGCGGATTCCCGGCACTCCCGGACGTTGGTGCAACGCCAAGGCAGCAGGAACATACAGCACTTCATCTACGGAAGCACGGGAGGCCTGCGTCATTCTGCGGCGTGTATAGGTAGAAAGTGCCTCCAGATAGCGGCGTGAACCTTCGGCGTACAGCACGCCAAGCGCCAATGAGGATTTGCCGGAGCCGGATACACCCGCAATGCCGACAATTTTCCCCAAGGGAATATCTACATCAATATTTTTCAGATTGTGGACCTTCGCGCCACGAATAAGCATTTTATCAATCATTGTTCTGCTCCTGTATGAATTGAATCGCTTTTAGAGAAAAAAGAATTTATTCATTTTGCATACTTAAGCAAGGCACGTAACCTTGTATGCTTCAATGCGGAATTAGTCATAAAAAAGATTCTGCATAACATTAGGACAACATCCGTCATTCCCATCGTCAAATCCTGTAAGAAGTATTCTATCATTTGATATCCTATTATATTCCCAAAATCCTTTAAATATAATTGTTTATCATTTTCCAAAATTCGTCAAGTGCAAAAGCCTAAGTATTTTATAGAACTTATATTTAAATAGCTTTTCGGAACCAAGAAAAAGATTACCAGTATCTAAATACGTAGCTGACTGTATTAACCGCTTACGAAAATTACGGATACAATACCACATAGTTAAAAGCGGCCTCCCTTATCCCCGAGAAACCGCTTATCTCATAGATACTGTAAATATAACTAACTCATACACTTAAAAATATTTATATATTGTATTATTTTGCTAGTTCACAAATCATTTTACAGGTATTGATAATTTAAAAACATATTCATTCTTGTCATTAGTAATCCAATAGTCCTTTTCAAAAGAAACTATTGTATCACCATTTATCTCAAGTTCATTACGTTCAATAAATTGAAAACACTTTTTTATCCATGCTTCACAACAATGATGATAGTTACCCTTTCCATATATCGAAACATAGCATTGATTTTTTGTCTTATGATTAACAAGTTTTCGAAAATCATCAATACAATTATAACTATCCATAGCAAAAAACCTGCTTACAGGACTACATTGAAACTTTTTAGTGTTATCTTGACTCAAAAACCAACCTGTAATCAAATCACAGTTATTAAGCCTAAAAAGATTTTTCATGAAATTCAACCTTATAATAAGATTATTTTTATCACCATCCACAGAAGATAGATATTGAGAAACATACATATTATATTCAGGAAGTTGTTCCAATAAAACTCTATCCAATATCAGATTTCTTATGTGGTCCGTTTTCCTAAGAATAGTTTGCACACTTTGCAATTTTTCCATAAGCTCTTTCTGTTCAAGAATTAATTCTTCTTGTTTTTTCCTCAAAAGATTACTTACAATGTTTTCATCACGGTAATGCAAAAACTCACGTATATCCTTTATAGAAAAACCTAATCGTCTCATGCAAACAATCATTTCTAACATATGATGTTCCGCTAGAGAATAATACGCATAATTATTATCTTGGTTTCTTTTAGCAGGCTTTAACAGCTTTTCTTTTTCATAGTAACTCAATGTTTGCTTAGAAATATTAGCAAGCTTTGCAATTTCGCCAGATGTAAATGTATTTCTAATTGATTTTACCATGGTACCCCTTCTTAATAACCCTTTAACAATTTTTCTTCCTTCATATCAAAAGTAGGTCCATAAATACTATTATACAATCCCTTGATAGCATAAACACAGTTCTGTGAATTTGAATAAATATATCTATCAGGTATCTCTATTACTCTTTGCATTCCTTTCAGATGTTGAAAAGCAGGATCCTCTAAAAATTCTTTTCTAAACTGAACATCTATGGCTTCTTCATATTCTCTACCTGCAGAAACAAGAAAAATATCAGGATTTGAGGCTATAATAGATTCTTTGGTTACAGTTTCACCATAATGTATCCCCTGCATACTAATTGCATTTCTTATTCCGGCATGCTTACAAATATCATCATAGACACAGCCTATTCCTCCGTACTGCCTCATTCTGGATACTAACATAACAACCGGCTGTTCAGCTTGTTTTAATTGAATTTTATCATGAACTTCTGTTAGCTGTCTATCCATTTCGCGTATTAATTTATCACCATTTTCTTCCTTACCCAAGGACTGAGACATTAGTCTTATGTTATACCTGATATCATCAATGCTATTGGGACCTCTACAGACAACTGTCTTTATACCCATTGCTCTATAAGATTCAATAACATTTTTATCTAAAGTGTCAGGTACAAAGATAACCTGAGGATTCATCGCCATAATTGATTCTTCACCTAGCTGCTTAAACAACCTATATTCTGTCTTTATATTCTTTGTTTCCTCAGCAATATACGAAATTGCTGGATCCTTGTCAAGGTAATTTTTAGCTACTAAATAATCGGCAGGCACAATTCCTAAAAGAATAGTATCATATGTAAGATTATAACACAAAACTCTCGTAGGCTTACTATTGAAAATAGTTTTATAACCAGAATTATCAACAACAAAATAACTATTTTGCTTCTCCGTCTGATTGATACCCCAAACACTTACAAATGCTAACCCACTCAAAAGCAAGATGATAAAAACGAGACATAATTTATAAATTTTGTTATCATTATTCATCACTTAATTCCTCTAAATCGCCCTCAATTTCTAAAAACTCTTGTAGTAGAGCACTCTCAATTTCTTTAGGCGTATTCCATAAACCTCTTTGTTTTGCTTCTAACAAAACAGTACACATTTTTCTTAAAGCCCATGGGTTTACTTTTTTTAACCATGCATTGACATCTTTTGAAAGGACATACATTTTAGTCAAATCATTATACATCCAATCCTCAATAACATTGCTGGTTGCATCCCAAGCAAAGCTATGACTTACAATATTACATAAATCAGCTGCACCCTTATAGCCATGCTTCTTCATTCCCTGAATAAATTTGGGATTCAATACTTGAGATAAGTATAACTGTTTCATTTCCTCAGACAAGCTTTGAACACTAACAGAATCTTTTTGAGATAAATTTCCACAAAAAGATTTTGGAGCTTTTCCTGATAAACTACGCACTGCAGCAATCATACCACCATGAAACGCATTATAATCATCTGATTCTAACATTGTTGTCTCGTAATGATCTTCAGTTTTTAGCGTTAAATCAACTTTGCTGAGCTGTTTGGAGAAAACTTCCGGCAGAAATTGACCTTTAATTTGCTTACCATAAGCATAACTTCCCCAAGATACATATACATCTCTTAAATCATCAATACTTTGCCAGTTCCTGCTTTCTATTGCCAAATTAACACCAGCACCATAAGTTCCAGGTGCACTGCCAAAAATTCTGCATTGCAAATTATCGTAGTTTGTTGTCTCTAATTCATTTGCATCCTCCATTATATGCTTACGCGGGTAATTAACATTCCCATCCTCATCTAATTTCATAATACCTTGAATACATTCATCCAAATATTCTACAGTAGGATACAATGAATCTCTATACATACCGCTTATTCGCGCTATAACATCTATACGTGGTCTTCTCAAAACGTCTAACGGAATAACCTTAAAACCACTTATTCTCCCATTAGTATTCCATTCTGGCGAAACACCTAAAAGTGCCATTGCCTGAGCTATATCGCAGCCTTTGGTACGCATATTGGTGCCTGACCAAAATATCATAGCAATACGTTCGGGATATCTTCCTTCTTCCTCAATATACTGTTGTATAACCTGATCCGCTAATTGCTGACCAATAATCCATGCTGACTTAGATGGAAGTAAGCGTGGATCTACACCATAAAAATTTTTACCACTTGGAAGGCAATCCAACATACCTGTTGAAGGAGCACCTGATAAGCCACTTTCAATATAGCAACCATCTAACCCCCTAAGTATATTTGCTATTTCTTCATCAGTATGGCTCAATTTTTCCAAAACAAATTCTTTAAGTTCCTCGTTACCCTGAGTAAAACTATTAACCAAGTTTTTTAAATCTGCTTCAGAGCCTAGTTCACCTAATATATGCAAACCTGTTCTACATTGATTTGAAGATATTTTTTCAAGATAAGCATGTAGATTTTCCATCTGCACGAAAAAAACAGTTTCATTATCTTTATCACAAAAATGCTTAATATCTTCATTACGTAACAATTCCGATATTACCTGCTCTAATTGCGAAACTGTAGAACTTTGTAATCTATAAGCTTCTAAATACTGCTCTACCAAATCATATAGTTCCCGCATTTTACCATATAATCCGGCTTCTTCACAAGGAGCCGGCAAATGGTCTATTAATACTGCAGCTCCACGCCTTTTAGCCTGAAGTCCTTCGCAAGTAATGGACATTAAGTACGGATATAAATTGGGAAGACTATCTATAGCCAAATATGGATAGCTGGCTTTGCACAAACCTGTACTTTTACCCGGTAGCCATTCAAGGCTGCCATGAGTACCAAGATGTATTACTGCATCAGCTTTAAATACTTCCACTAACCATCGATAAAAAGCCAAATAGTAATGTGTAGGGGGAATATCTCCATTATGAAAACTTTTTTGAATATCACCAAAAGCAATTCTTGGCGGTTGGACTCCTATGAATATATTTCCTTGTTTAAACCCTGCAATTTTAAATTCTTCTTCTGTATCAGTAAGAAACGAATTTCCGGGCATTTCACCCCAATTATTATTTATATGGTTTCTAGTGTCCACGCCTAAATTTTCATACCATTGTTTATAACTATCAACAGGATATTTGCCACATGGCTCAAGATCTGATTTTAAAAATTCTATTTCATTAGTAAAACCAGACAGCAGTTTTTCAGCAAGCCACCCTGTTTCCTTAGGTAGTGCATCAGTTTTGTAGCCAGCTTCTTGAAGTTTTTCTAAAATCAATTCTCCACTGCGAAGGGAGTCTAAACCCATAGCAGTTCCAATAGTAGCATTTCCTGCAGGATAATTATGAAAAATAAGAGCTATCCTTTTATCTTTATTTTGCTTGAGTTTCAACTGTGCCCAACAATAAGCTCTTTTTGCCATTAGTTTTATATTATCATAAATTGGCACCATAGTTACCAGAGTACCATCTTTTTTTTGTCCAGATAATGGTACACCATGTACAACTCCATCGAATTCCGGCATAATAATATTTGCTTGAAGCTCGTTTTCATTTAAACCATAACTAGACGCTTCCCAGCTTTCTACATCTTGCAAAAGTATTTCACCTTGAAGTATCGGTATATTTAGTTTCTGCAATAAATCTTTATCTTCAATATCTCTGCCAACTGTCAGAGAAAACCATAAGCAATTTATTAATACTTGTGGTATAAATGCACCTTTTAAACAGGCTAATTCTAAAAAATTATTTTCAAAACCTGGTATATTCCTCTCTCTATCACGATTCCAATGAGAAAAAACAGGCAATACATTACATTTCAATTTTCGTAATTCATTAACCAAACTGTCTATGTATAAAGTATGTCCCCAAGCCCAATGTTCTCTAGGAAAATTAATTGCTACAGTAGGCAAAGAAGAATTATAATACTTCTCAAAAAAAACCTCTTTTTTCAGCACATTATCTTCTTCCGGCATATAAATACCAGACCAAGGCAATGCCTCAGGATTCTTGTAAATTACATTCATCTTCAAAAAAATATTAAGTAAATACAAGTATAAGTTTTTAATATTATACATACCGCCATTATCCATATAGGAAGCAATTTGGTCAGCAATACCATCAGTCAGTAAATGTATTGCCTTATCGTTACCATAAGTAAAATTTGCTAATAACGGAATTGTTTTTTCTCGAGCAAGTTTCAAAATATGGAGAACTCTTTTATCATCCTTTTGTCCCATCCAATTGACAACTATACCCTTGCAGTATTCGTTTACTTCATTGCTATCCATATAAGTTTTTTCTGTTCCGCTAAACATCTGAAATTTTATATTACTTTCACTTACTCCATTGCTTACAGCGAGGTTTTTCCAGGCAGCAACATAATATGGATTAACACTTTCTTTATTGGATACGAACAAAATATAATTCATAAGTCCTCCATACGCATAACACTTAAATTAGAATCTGTAATTAATTTCTACAGAATATGTACGTCCAGGTTGATAATAATAATTAAAGAAATCTCTATCTAAAATATTATTTACCGATGCAGTTAATGTATAGTTCTTGTTAAATGAATAGCTAATATCCATATTCATAATAAAGTATGGATCATAGGAACCATAGACTCCATTAACTGTATCACTGTTATCTGTTTTGCTGAATCGTTTGCTGATATATTCTCCGGTTAGCATGCCACTCCATTTATCATCACTATAGGTAACGCCTGCACGGAATACTTCTTTAGGAATAGCCGTAACATATTTATCCTTCTCAGTCGCCTTTAAAGCTTTTTTTATTACAGGATTTTGATAGGTATAATTTAAAAAGGCACTCCATTTATCATCAAAATTATGATTTAATTCCAGTTCAAAGCCTTTCGCTTCTGCTTCACCAGCGTTTTGGTAGCATGTAGCATTCATACCATCTACCACGCCCAAAGAGTTTTTATACAGCAAGCCTTTATACTTTGTATCATAAACAGATACACCTATTGCAGACTTATTGTTTAAGTCTTTTTTATAGCCCAATTCAAAAGTCTCAGCCTTTTGTGGTTTAAGATTAGGATTGGCAATATTATAGACATTGGAGCTATAACTGGAAGAATACATTCTATATAATGACGGAGCTTCAAAAGCTTTACCCCATGACAAATATACACTGCTATCAGCTTCCGGTTTATACATAACGCTTAAGCTCGGACTCCAATTATCATAAGTAGACTCGTCATAATTAATGGCTTCAGTTTTATTAGGTAACAGAATTCTTCGGTAGATTGTATAATCAACTTGAACAAAAAATAAAATAAA
>ULWK01021136.1_pt1 | contig 20656 bp, 10 predicted proteins | sample 1960281 | NCBI WGS metagenome assembly ULWK01 (sample SAMEA4835810, study PRJEB28245) | human gut metagenome | biome: gut microbiome; material: fecal sample | place: Denmark | collected 2008 | reverse complement strand
AAAATAGCCGCAATTGCGGCGTCAAGCCGTCCAAGACCTGTTGACGGCTCATATATGCCGTGTTTCACTGTTGGAGAGAACACGGCAAAAATTTTATCTTCCGCAATGAAAATCCCTCTTTACACATTTTCGCATCAGGAGGGACATATCTCGGCGGCATTGTTCGGCTCGCAGAGAACAGATTTGTTTGATAAGCAGTTTATCGCTTTCCATGTCAGCGGAGGTACAACCGAGGCAGTATTTGCCAAAGGATTCGGCACGGGCTTTTCCGTTGAACTTGCGGCACACACACTCGACCTTAATGCGGGACAGGCAATTGACCGCACAGGGCTTATGCTCGGTTTAAAATTTCCGTGCGGTCCTCAGCTTGAACAGCTTGCCCTTAAAAATACAGAAAAAATCAAGGTAAAACCAACTCTCAAAGGATGTGATTGTTGTCTCAGCGGAGTTGAAAATCTTTCCAAAAAGCTGATTGACGAGGGCAAATCTTCCGAATATGTTTCGGCATTCTGTCTTAAATATATTGAACAGACCTTATCCGAAATGACCAAGCGACTGCTTGAAAAATACGGAGAACTTCCATTGCTCTTTGCAGGCGGAGTAATGTCAAATCGGATAATCAAAAATTCTTTTGAAGAAAAATATAATGCAATATTCGCACCACCGCAGTTTTCGGCAGATAACTCGGCAGGAATTGCATATTTAGGATACAGGAAGTATAACGATGTACACACCCGAGTTTAACAAACCACGAGTTTTAAGTGTTTCACAACTGAATTTCTATATAAAGTCAATTATTGAAAATGACGCAAGGCTGAATTTTGTCTTTGTTACGGGTGAAATTTCAAACCTAACCGACCACTACAGAAGCGGACACATCTACCTTTCAATCAAAGACGAAAAATCTGTTATAAGAGCCGTAATGTTTGCCGGCAATGCCCGTAATTTAAAGTTCAGACCGACCGACGGAATGAAAGTAATCTGCCGTGGCAGAGTTGCAGTCTATGAACCCACAGGTCAGTATCAGCTTTATATTGAAGATATGCAGCCCGACGGCATAGGTGCGCTTTCGCTTGCATATGAACAACTTAAAAAGTCACTTGCCGAAAAAGGACTTTTTGCTCCCGAACATAAGAAGAAAATTCCGCCGTTTCCGAATTCAATCGGTGTAATTACTTCTCCCACAGGTGCGGCAGTTCAGGATATCCGCAACATTCTTTCAAGAAGATTTCCGTCTGCCGACATAATTATGTGTCCCGTACTTGTTCAGGGCGAGAATGCTCCCGCTCAACTTATTGACGCCGTACAGAAACTTGATAAATACAACGCCTGTGATGTTATCATAATCGGCAGGGGCGGCGGTTCAATTGAAGATTTGTGGGCATTCAATGATGAAAACCTTGCTTATGCAATCTACAACTGTAAAATTCCGGTAATTTCCGCTGTCGGTCATGAAACTGATTTTACAATCTGTGACTTTGTATCCGATCTCAGAGCGCCGACTCCGTCTGCGGCGGCAGAGCTTGCAGTTCCCGATACTGCGGAGCTTGTTGATTACTATAAATCGCAAAAGCAGTATGTTTCGTCAATGGCAACATTGAAATTAAGACAGGAATATAATGCTCTTACAGAATTAAAAACCAGACTGTCCGTTGTATCACCACAACAGAGAATTTTTGAATATGAAAAAACTCTTGAACTTTGCAAAACGAAAATACAGCATTTTGTTCAGGAAACAATAAATAAAAAGGCTGCCGACATCACAAAGACAGCCGCAAAACTTGAAGGACTCAACCCCGTTAAAATTCTTTCAAGAGGTTATTCGATTGCCGAAAAAGACGGTAAGACGGTAAATTCCGCCAAAATGCTGAAAAGCGGAGATGAATTTACACTCCGTTTTTCAGACGGTGAAATAAAGGCAAAAGCAACAGGTGAGTAAAATGGCATTTACACATTTACATCTTCATACAGAATACAGTCTGCTTGACGGTGCCTGCCGTCTGAGCAGACTTGCAAAAGCCGCAAAAGAAAAAGGAATGACTGCACTCGCAATCACCGACCACGGTGTAATGTACGGTGCAGTCGATTTTTATAAGGAATGCAAAAAACAGGGTATAAAGCCGATAATCGGCTGTGAAGTGTATGTTGCACCGCAAAGCCGTTTTGACAAGACCACATCCTACGGAAAATACTATCATATGGTTCTGCTCTGCAAAAATCATACAGGCTATCAGAATCTTATCAAGCTTGTGTCAAAGGGTTTTACGGAGGGATTCTATACAAAGCCGAGAATTGATGATGAACTCCTTGCCGAGTATCATGAGGGCTTAGTCTGCCTCTCTGCCTGTCTGGCGGGTGAAATTCCTCAAAAGCTCCTTGACGGTGATTATGCCGGTGCAAAGTCAAAGGCAGAATTTTACCGTGATATATTCGGGAGTGAGAACTTTTTTATAGAGCTTCAAGACCACGGAATTGAGGAACAGAAAAGGATAATTCCAAGCCTTATAAAGCTTGCCCGTGAAATCGGTGTTGACATTGTTGCAACAAACGATTGTCACTATATCGAAAAACAGGACAGCACGGTTCACAATATTCTTCTCTGTATTCAGACCAACCGAACAGTCAATGACAGCGACAGAATGGAGTTCAAAACTTCGGAATTTTATCTTAAAACAGAAGATGAAATGCGTGAGGTGTTTGCAAGTTACCCCGAAGCAATCGACAATACACAGAAAATTGCCGATATGTGCAATGTGGATTTTGAATTCGGTGTACGCAAGCTTCCGAGATTTGATGTTCCTAATAACGAAAATCATCTGCATTATTTCAGAAGAAAATGCTATGAGGGGCTTTATAAACACTATGGCGAGAATCCCGACAAAGCTCTGATTGACCGACTTGAATATGAAATCAACACGGTGTCGCAAATGGGTTTTGTAGATTACTACCTCATTGTAAATGACTTTGTAAGCTACGCAAAATCATGTCAAATTCCTGTCGGACCCGGCAGAGGCTCGGGTGCAGGCTCACTTTGTGCCTACTGCATAGGCATAACCGCAATCGATCCGATAAAGTACAATCTTCTTTTTGAAAGATTTCTCAATCCCGAAAGAGTCAGTATGCCCGATTTTGATGTCGATTTTTGTAAGGAACGCAGGGGAGAGGTTATCGACTATGTCGTGCGTAAATACGGCGAAGATCATGTTGCACAGATAATTTCGTTCGGTACAATGGCGGCAAGAGGTGCAATCCGAGATGTCGGAAGGGTGCTTGAAATTCCGTATGCGACAGTAGATTCTGTTGCAAAGCTTGTTCCTATGGAACATGATATGACAATCGGGGAGGCACTGAAACTGAGTCCCGATCTGAGAAGTCGCTGCAATAACGATCCGCAGATAAAAAAACTGCTTGATGTAGCAATGAGCATTGAGGGAATGCCCCGTCACGCAACAATGCACGCCGCAGGTGTTGTAATCACCGATAAGCCCGTCAGCGACTATGTTCCGCTGTCAAAAAATGACGATAATGTTGTAACACAGTTCACCATGACGGCACTTGAAGAACTCGGCCTTTTAAAAATGGACTTCCTCGGACTCAGAAACTTAACCGTAATCAATGATGCAGAAAAGCAGATAAAACATAAAAATCCCGACTATAATCCCGATATGGTCGATGAAAACGATAAAAAAGTTTTTGAAATGTTTTCAAAAGGGTACACGGAGGGTGTGTTTCAGTTTGAAAGCCAAGGAATGAAAAATGTTCTCACTCAGCTAAAACCGGAGCGAATTGAGGACCTTATAGCCGTTACGGCACTCTATCGTCCCGGACCTATGGACAGCATTCCCGTTTATATTGACTGTCGTCACAATCCGTCGCATATTCGTTACAAACATCCGCTTTTAAAGGAAATTCTCGGAGTTACAAGCGGTTGCATAATTTATCAGGAACAGGTTATGCAGATTTTCAGAACGCTTGCAGGCTACAGTCTCGGCAGAGCGGACATAGTGCGCCGTGCAATGAGCAAGAAAAAACTTGCCGTAATGGAGTCGGAGCGTGAAATATTCATTCACGGCCTTACTGATGATGACGGAAATATCATAGTTGAAGGATGCATTCGCCGTGGGGTTGATGAAAAAACGGCAATTTCCGTTTACGATGAAATGGAAAGCTTTGCACACTACGCATTTAACAAATCCCATGCTGCGGCATATGCCAACATTTCCTACAAAACTGCATGGCTCAAATGCCACTATCCCCGTGAATATATGGCGGCTCTGCTTTCAAGTGTTCTTGATAATCAAAATAAACTTGCCTCATACATTACCGAGTGCAAACGGCTCGGAATCCGTGTGTTGCCACCTAATGTCAACGAAAGCAATCTTCATTTTACGGTCAGCGGAAACGATATCCGTTACGGACTTCTTGCCGTTAAAAATCTCGGCAGAAATTTCATAGATGAAATCATCTCGGAGCGCATAAACAATCCTTATGAAGATTTCTTTGATTTCTGCAAAAGGCTCTACGGCAGAAATATGAACAGCAGAGCAATTGAAAGTCTGATAAAATGCGGTGCATTTGACGGACTCGGAGCAAATCGCAGACAATTGCTCGCAATCAGTAAAACCGTTCTTGATGATGTTGAGTATGAAAGCAGAAGAAATGCGGGCGGTCAGATGTCGTTTTTTGATGACGCAGAAGTTGATGCTCAATCATCAAAGCCTAAAATTCCCGATTTGCCCGAATTTCCCGTTTCTGAACTTTTGCATATGGAAAACGAAATTGCGGGAATGTATCTTAGCGGTCATCCGCTCGATGAATACACAACTTTTTCAAAAGCAATCCATGCCGACAAAACGGGCGATATAATCAATAATGACAGCGGTATGTATTTTGACGGAAAAAAAGTCAGCCTTGTCTGCATAGTTGCAAAGCTGAAAACCCAGCTTACAAAAAATAACAGGATTATGGCTTTTGTCAATGCCGAGGACAGATACGGAATGCTTGAAATCGTGATTTTCCCGAATGTATATGAAAAATATTCCGCCCTTCTCGGTGCAGGCGGTGCGTTGCTGTTCCGTGGAACTGTTAATTTAAAAGAAAACGAAGAGCCGAAAATCATCTGCGATTCCATAGCGTCTGCCCGTACAAACGAGGATTGCAAAAATAACCCTGTTGCAATAAAAAACACAGAACATTTTTCGCAAAATTATCAGATGCAAGCCGTGAAAAATGATACACAAAAGCCTTCTGCGTTGTATTTGCGTATTGATGACCTCAATACCGACAAATACAACCGTGCAAAGCGTGTTCTTGACATTTTTGACGGCAGAACGCCTGTTATTTTCTATCTTACCGACACTAAAAGAAAGGTCAAAGCCCCCTCGTCAATGTGGGTTGATATCAATCCTGTAATGATAAAAGAACTCAAATATCAGCTTGGTGACGAAAATGTGGTGGCAAAATAACCAAAAACAAACTTTTATTTCAGTTATTTGTAATAAAAATTAGTGAAAGCTATTGAAAATTTCGTTTTTTTGTATTATAATTTATGTTGTTAAAACACTTTATTGCATAAAAGTGCAGAAGTATATGATGCTTTACAGCGTGAAAGTGCTGAAAGCTTAGGAGGAAATTAAAATGAAAAAAGCTAAAAAAATTGTCGCAGTTGCTCTTGCGGCGGCTTCTATGTCACTCGCATTTGCAGGATGCGGCGGTTCTGCAGAGAGCTCAAAGGCAGATAATTCAGGCACGGACGGTAAGGTTTACAATATCGGTATCTGTCAGCTTGTTCAGCATGAGGCTCTTGATGCCGCAACAAAAGGCTTTAAAGATTATCTTACTGAGAAACTCGGTGCAGACAATGTAAAGTTTGACGAGCAGAACGCTCAGGGCGATTCCGCAACCTGCGCCACAATCTGTAACCAGTTTGTTTCTTCAAACTATGACCTTATTCTCGGCAACGGTACTGCTGCACTTCAGGCAGCATACACGGCAACACCGAATATTCCGATTCTCGGTACTTCAATCACAGACTACGGCACAGCGCTCGACAAGTCTGATTGGAACGGCGTTTCGGGTATGAATGTTTCGGGTACAACTGACCTTGCTCCGCTTGATCAGCAGGCGGCAATGCTCAAGGAGCTTTTCCCCGATGCAAAGAATGTCGGAATTCTCTACTGCTCGGCTGAGGCTAACTCAAAGTATCAGTGCGATACAATCACTCCTTATTTCAAGGATGCAGGCTATACTGTAAAATCATATTCATTTGCAGATTCAAACGATGTTGCCGCAGTTGCAAAGACTGCCTGTGACGAGAGCGATGTTCTTTACATCCCGACAGATAACACAGCGGCATCTAACACAGGTATCATCGACAATGTTGCCACAGCTGCAAAGACTCCTATTGTTGCCGGCGAAGAAGGCATCTGCAAGGGCTGCGGTGTTGCAACACTTTCAATCAGCTATGATGAACTCGGCAGAAAAACAGGCGAAATGGCTTACAACATTCTTGTAAATGGCGAGGACATCACAAAGATGAAGGTTGAGGCTGCTCCGAATGTAACAAAAGAATATATCAAAGATCGTTGTGACACATACGGAATCAAAGTTCCCGACGGTTACACAGAAATCAAAGCAGAATAATTCATATTCGGAAAAATAATATTGGCAGGGGTGCCGTGCAAGCGACACCCCGATATTTTATGTATAGGTGGTTTTTATGGATTTTTTAGCAAACTACTTCGGTTCTCTTAATCCAATGAGCTTTTTATCCGCACTTCCTGGTAATATTGCTCAGGGTATAATCTGGGGACTTATGGGACTCGGTGTATTTCTCACCTTTAAGCTTTTGAACTTTGCCGACCTCAGCGTTGACGGTTCATTTGCAACAGGCGGTGCAGTAACCGCAGTTATGCTCATCAACGGCTGTCCCGTTTGGGCAACAATCATCGTAGCAATCCTTGCAGGTCTTGCGGCAGGTCTTGTAACGGGACTTCTTCACACGCTTCTCGGAATCCCCGACATTCTCGCAGGTATCCTCACACAGATTGCTCTTTATTCAATTAACCTGAATATTATGGGAAAATCAAACCTCCCAATCAGCTACAGAAACTATACGCTTGTTGTTTCTGCAAGTAATATAAATATGGCAATTCTCGTAGGTCTTGGAATTTGTGCCGTTGTAATTGCCGCAATGTATTGGTATTTCGGCACGGAACAAGGTTCAACAATCCGTTCAACAGGTTCAAACCCTGCAATGAGCAAGGCACAGGGCATTAACATCAATTTTACAAAGGTAATTGCTCTTGCACTTTCAAACGGACTCGTTGCACTTTCGGGTTCACTTTTTGCTCAGTATCAGGGCTTTGCTGATATCAACATGGGCAGAGGCGCAATCGTAATCGGTCTTGCCGCTGTAATCATCGGTGAAGTTCTCGGTGAGGCAATTTTCCGCAAGCACATGAATTTCATCATCAGAATGGTCTTTGTAATTGTCGGCGGTATCCTTTATTATATCGCAATGGGTATCGTACTCTGGCTCAAGATGCCGACAGACGATACAAAGCTCTTCACGGCAATTATCGTTGCAATCTTCCTTGCAGTTCCGTATCTCCAGAAAAAGAGAAAGACTTCATTCAAGAAAGTTGCAAAAATGAATGCTAAAAACGCACAGAAGGAGGGTTAAGAATGCTTGAAATCAAGAATGTATGGAAAACCTTTAATAAAGGCACAGTAAACGAAAAGCAGGCACTCTGCGGAGTTAATCTCACCCTCAATGACGGCGATTTTTGTACGGTAATCGGCGGTAACGGTGCAGGCAAGTCAACAACACTCAACGCAATTGCAGGCGTGTGGCCTGTTGACTGCGGTCAGATTCTTATTGACGGCAAGGATATTTCCGCATTGCCCGAGCATAAAAGAGCGCCGTACCTCGGCAGAGTATTTCAGGACCCGATGACAGGTACGGTAGCCGATATGGAAATTATAGAAAACCTCGCAATTGCCGCAAGACGAGGCAAAAAAAGAGGACTTTCATGGGGTGTAAAGGCTGACGAAAGAATCCGTTACCGTCAGATGCTTGCAGAGTTCGACCTCGGACTTGAGGACAGAATGTCATCAAAAGTAGGACTTCTCTCAGGCGGTCAGCGTCAGGCAATAACACTCCTTATGGCAACAATCAAAAAGCCCAAGCTTCTCCTGCTTGACGAGCATACAGCCGCCCTTGACCCGAAAACAGCCGCAAAGGTGCTTGAGCTTTCCGACAAAATCATTGCCGAAAACAACCTTACGGCGCTTATGGTAACTCATAATATGCATGACGCAATTACTCACGGCAACCGTCTTATTATGATGAGTGACGGCAAAATTATCCTCGATATCTCAGGTGAAGAAAAGAAAAATCTTACGGTTGAACACCTCCTCGAGATGTTTGAAAAAGCAAGCGGTTCAAAGCTTGAAAACGACCGTATGCTTTTAAGTAAGGATAAATAATCAAAAATCATATAATCTCAAACAAAATGCCCGACACCGCAGTCGGGCATTTTTATTTGTATATTAAACTATGCACGGTTACCGGTAGCTGTGTCCGTTGGACTGCCGTCACGCAAAGGCAGAAAATTTCCGTCAAACTGATTTTATAATGTTACTGTACAACATTCAAATATTGAACTTTCAGCAAATAACATTATCAAATTTGTAACACACGTCATAACAATTTCTTAATCGGAATAATTAAAAACACCGATATATAGACGAATTCTACAAAAAACGCACCATAACTTGTGCATAACATAAAAATATCTTGTCAAAACGGCAAAACTGAATGTAAAAACAAACACAAAACTATCACATTAAACAAACACAATAAAATTATTGCAACCTAATTGAAAAAATCAATCTAAAATGGTATAATCTACTATAAAGAATATGGGTTAGTGTTCACATTTTGACTGAAACAGGTTAAGGATACAATTTTCGGCTGAATTCTCGTTGTTTTTTTGTAAATTAACTGCAAAATCCCGTGGCTTTGCCGATTATGTTTCACCGTTGGTCAGGCGGTAAAGGTCGAACCCGAACCTAACCAAAACCAAAATATTCGGTTATGGAGGTAATATTTATGAAAACAAAAATTTCTCATTTAGGCAGAAGCTCTGTTTCCGTCATCCTTGCGGTAATGATGCTTCTGTCAACAATGCTTATCGGTACTATAAGTGTTAATGCGGCTGATTATTTTACAGTTGGAGATACTTTATATTTGGATATTTCAGATGCAAATTATGATGCTACTGCGGATAATGCTGAGTTTTACATAAAATTTTATGAAAAAGGTACTGATAGTTTTAGTTGGTCGAAACTTAGCCAAATTGAAAACAGCAAAGTATATTCCGGTACAGTTCCGAATGGAGAATGGAATCAAGCTGTATTTACAAGGGTTAATGGTAAGGCTTTTAACTCTGAGCAAAATTGGGACAGCAGTAATATTTACTCAAGTGCTGATACAACAATAGCTGATAAGGGCGATAAGAACTGTTGGTCACTTAATAATGGAGATATGAAAGGAACTTGGACAATCTATTCAGGCGGTTCAGGCGGTGGTTCGACATCTACCGACTACTACATTGCAGGTAGATTTAAAACCAAATGGAATGCGGATACCACTGAATATAAGTTTACCGAGTCATCTGAACAGAAAGGTCTTTATTATTATGATACAGAAGAAACGGTTGCTTCACTTTCCGGACAGATACCTGAAGGCATATATGGTAATTATGACAGGTACTTCTATATCCGTTCTAGTAAAGGTAAATATTTGACTTCTGACGATAAAGCAGGTCACAGTTTTCAAAATAATAAGAATAGTCAAAATTATTTAACGCTTGTTACTAATGATGACACGCCGGAAAAAAGACTTATAAAATTTAGTGATCCTTCTGATCCATCTAATGACAAAGTAACTATTTGGCTTGATACTACTAATAACGATATGCGGTTGTATTATACAGCTGGCTCTGAATCTTCGCTGACCCCTGTAGCACAAAGCGTATCACTTACAGCAAGTTCCTCACCGGTTCAAGTAGGTACAGAAGTTACACTTACTGCTTCTTTAAATGATAGAGCAACCGGTTTAAATGATACCGATGTAACTTATAAATTTGAGCAAACAAGCGGTGCAACAGTAACAGGTACTCCTAATGGAAACACCTATAAATTCACCCCTGTTACAGCAGATGATTATACATTTAAAGTTACCGCTTCTGCTGCGAATTATAGTTCAGTTACGAATACAGTAAAGGTTACTGCTACTTCTGATTCGTCTGATAAGTATGCTATCCATGTTAAGCTTGCGGACAATGTTAGTTCATATAGCTTTTCACTTTGGGCATATGGAGCTCCAAATAATACTAATGCATATGGCTATAATAACTGGGATTCTAAGGAAACTTTTACTATTAATGACCATGAATGGCATGATTATCCATTCATAAACACTATTAGTAACTGGAACCTTATTATTTTTAATAATGGTACTGAAAAAAAATATGATGGTCAATACAATAGTGATCTTTGGGTTACTGTTAAGGGCGGTAATAATTATGATGTTTCTACAATAGCCCCAACAAAATACACTGTAACTTATGGTGTGAATGGTGTCAATGGTACTCTTAGTGCCACAGGCGTATCTAGCTCAGGTTCTACTGTAAATAGTGGCACAAAGGTAACCTTTACAGCAAACCCAAACAAAGGCTACGCAGTAGAGGGTTGGTACAACGATGCTGAATGTACTAAAAAAATTGAATCTGCAGGAACTAATAAGACTTATACGGTAACAGTAAATGCAGATACCAATGTATATGTAAAATTCCATACCGCAGAAACATACACAGTAACATTCAGTTCAAGCGACGAAACATACGGTACTATTTCTGCAACGAACGGAACAACTCCACTCACTTCCCCTGCAACAGTAACCGAGGGCGATACAGTAACATTCACTGCAAAACCAAAGGATGGCTACGCTCTTTCCGGTTGGATTGTAAACGGTGTATCAGCTTCTTCAACAGCTAATCCGTATACAATTACAGTCAACAGCAACACAACCGTAGTCGCTAACTTTAAAGTAGAAGATTCAGGTACAATCGTGAATGATATGTACTTTTTGTATGGTAGCAAGAACGACCCAAGAAATTGGGAAGGACAGCAGGGATATAATAATCCGGAATACGGAAAGTACAATGTTTATGAAAAAGACGGAAAATATATAGTAACTCTTAATGAAAAACATTATAAAGAACTGTATTTTGCTTTTTCAAAGGATGATTCCTATGTTAATATGGAGCCAAATACAGGTCTCGAAGCTGTAAATTCAGATAATCCTGAAGGCTTAGGACTTGTCGACGCTAAAAAACCGGACTATTATGTGGGATCGGTTAAATATTTATTCGGTAAAATGAGCATTGTAGGTGAAAATTCTGAATATATCGGAGATATAAAAATCATCTACGACCCGACTGCTAAAACATATACGGTAAAAGCTACCAAAGATAGTGCTTCTGATACAACCGTAAATATTACAGGTAAAGACGGTACAATTCGTGCGGGCTTTACTAATACTGGTGATAAAAAAACTACCGCTGTTTTAGGTGATACAACTCTTTCAATAACAACTCCTGATGATAAAATAATTACTGCATCTGATTCATACAAGATTGATGGTAAAAATCGTGCTGTTACTGCTAAGAAAGTTCCTTATGGCTCAACAGTAACCGTTACAACCACAATTAACCCTGACGCAACCTTTGCAGGTCACAATGGCAGTGATTACTATGTTAAGGGATTCAGCGTAAACGGTATCTTTGGTGGAGTTCTTTCACAGACTGAAGGTAAAAATCATAGTAGTGATGTATATACTTATACTTTTGAAGTAAATCAAGAGATTTATGGTTCAAAGCTTGAAATCACTCCTGTGTATTTCCTCAAAAATGATGATAACTGCGTATATTTCTACATCGAGAACTACGATTCTGCAAAACAAATTTGGGGCAATACTCCTTCATGTTATGTATATTATGGTAGTGGTACTACAACATTAGAAGCATTAGGCTATTACCCCGGACAACCAATGGTTGACTACAACGGTTCTATCTTTACTCAGATTCCTAAATTTATAGTCAATGGTGATACCACAGAAAAAATTACAGGTATGACGCTTAATAACTATGTTTGGGACGATGTTCATAGAGATTATAACGGTAAAAATCAAAAAAGTGATAATGCACAGACATACGACTACGATGATTTTGTTAAGATAGCTGAGAGCGGTGCTGCTGATAACATTATTTATCGTTTTAAGTATAATGAATTCGATAATGAACCGGCTGATACATTTGCTGCTTCTAAAGCTGATGCTGCCGGTTGGGAAGTATTCCTTGACTACCAGAATTATCCGACAGATATTTTTGGCAATAAAATTGGTACAGAGAAGCTTGACTATAAGGACACTCAGAGTGTAACCAGTAAGGATAATTACCTGTCAATTATTTCGGATGGTTACCAGAATAACTACATCGGTAAATATGCAACTGCTTGGAGCATTTATAACAAGGCTGGCGATAGAGTGGCTACTATTCCTTCATCAGCTCTCTTGTATGCCCTTGGCAAGTCCGATGAGCAAATGGAAACTGCCATTGGTTCTGAATCAACTCCTACTGACTTCCTCCCCGGCAAGACAGATAGAGATTCTTATTGGGCAACATTTAAAACCTTATATAATGATTATAAAGGTGTTTATGCTCAGATTAACTTTGAGGCAGCTATCAAAGGCGGTGACGATTATGGCAATCGTCTTGACGGTCGTTGGTACTATTCTCAGAGTAAACAGAAAATCACCGGTGAAATCAAGATTCAGTATGCAAATACTCTTGATGACTACAAAGTAGGCGGTTTCCATGAAGATACATTTGCTGATGAAGATGCTTCATCAATTGTCGGTACGACAACAGGAGCAAGTGCATACTTTACCGATCCAGCGGATAGAGTAAGAAAACTTGAAACTTTTGCTGATAATACTCAGGATTATAAGTTTGAAGTTAATGCAACTTCAACTGCAGCATACACATTTGTTGGTTGGTACCGTCTTATTGATGGTGATTACAAGGCAATCAATCCTTCAGATATGAGTAGTTTGACAGGTGCAGTTACACGAAATTCAGATGTAACGCTTGTTGCTCGTTATATCAAAACCCCGGGCGGTTCAATGACCTTCCACCATTCATTGTACAACGGAACAAATGCAGGCGGAGGTAAAGCCACTCCCGAAATTCAGGTTGTTGTTAAAAACAACGAGGGTAAATCTCTTTATGATTCAGGCAGGATTGCCGGCACAGCTTCAATCGATAAGACTAAGATTGCTGAATTAGCAGCGCAAACAGGTCTTACTGTAACTGTTACTCTTTACACAACAACAAAGAACCTTTATAATTTCAATGGTTACTATTCTGCTGAAAACACAACAGATATAACTGCTTTTAATCCTACTACTGGTTTTACAACAAATGTTAGCGGAGACAGAACAGAAGGTCTTGTAACTACATCAGAATATACGTTCTCGTTTAATGAATACTATAATAAGTATGCAAGCACTCTTACTGCTGCTGATGCGGGAACAGTATATTATAATTTCTATTCTGACATTACTTCTATTAAAGTACCGTATAAGGTTCAGTTCTCTTATACTGACAGAATGGGTAATCAAAAGTATTACAACAAGGCAGGTTATGTTGATCCCGAAAACACTTCATCATACACATTTGATGAGAATGCTACTAATGTTGAAGGTGTGGAATCACATTCTGTAAAGGTAACTCTTACAAATAGCTTTATCCTTTCTCTTGCACCGTATGAGTCAAACTTTACAAAGAATCTTACTTGGAATGAGACTCCTGATAGCAATACCGCTTTCGATTCATCAGATAGTAAGTCAATAGCATCAGCTGTTGTTAATTCAACTCAGTCAGACAGAACAATCCACCTTAATGTTTTCCGTGATAAGGATACTAATGAACCTACTTCTTCTAATAACGAAAACGGTAATTTTGAACTTTTCACAAAAAATGGTTCATCTGAATTACCTTATAATTCAGTGTTCTATACAAAAAATTCTGACGGAACTTATACTTATGATATCACTGCTCCGAAAACATATACAGATAAAGGTAAAACACTTCAGTTTATGTATTGGGCAATCTACTCCGATCCGGGATGTAATAATCTTGTCATTAAAGCATACAACATCGACGGTGGATTCAGCTATGTATCATATGACAACTATTGGATAGTTCCTGTTTATGGAGAAAGCTCAACTCCAGTTGCATCTGTTAAGGAAGTTTCTACTTCAACTCAGTTTATGGAAGTAACAAGAAATCAGTGGACAGCTGGTAATGCTGACAGCTTCAACGGATTTGACGCTGATAGTATGACTACACTTGATAAAACTGAAGATTTCATTAAGGGTAACGGTGAAGACAAGCTTTACGCTGACTTTGTACTTAACTTCTTCTATAATGGCAAACAGCTCAATGTATTTGATCCTAACAGCAGTAAGGTTCAGACTGGTATTGTGATGCAGAAGTTAGAGTTAGAAAAAGATTCCATTGGTGTAGGTTACAATACTGATATGAAGTACTACGCTGATAAGTACACTGCTGACCTTTCCATGGCAGCTGAAGATGCTAAAAGTAAAATTTTGACTGGTGAATCAAGTATTGAGTCGCTCACAAAACAAATCAATAATAACAGACTTAATAATAAGAACAGACTTCAGTATTTTGCTCGTTTCAATAATACCGAAGCTAATGCAAATTGTGTTTATAGAGTTTACACTTATATTAAGTATGTTAATGAATCAAATGAAACTGTTGTTGAACTTGGTGATCCTATCTACTTTACACTCTATGATATTGCGAACGCAACAGTTTAATTTTAAATTTATTGTGTGCAACAGACAATACTGTTGCACACATAAAATTTAGGAAGGAGTTATTTATGAAAAAAGAGTATTCTTCTCCTGAATTTGAATTAGTAAAATTTAAATTCGAGGATATAATTTTGACCGGTAGTCTTGATGATACTCCTGAGGCTACTAAGAGTGATGGTGACGATTGGGGGTAATGATATGAAAAATACATATTGTTTAAAATCCCTAAAACGCTTTTCCGGATTGTTATTATCTGTATTTTTTATTATTATTTCTACATTTCAAATTTCTGCGGCTTCATATGAAACCGACGGCTTTGTATATTCTGTTTCTGACGGTAATGCGAACGTAACCGGATATAAAGGTGATAAGACCGATATTGTTCTTCCGCTTAAGCTTCAAAGCTGGTCTGTATCGGAAATTTCTGATTTTGCCTTTGTGGGAAAGACCGCAATAACATCGATCAGTCTTAACGAAGCAAGATATCTTAGAAGAATCGGTACTGATTCTTTTTACGGTTGTACTTCGCTTGAATCAATTTCAATTCCTATCTGGGTGAGAGATTTTGGTGCTGCCGTGTTTCAGAATTGCACAAGTTTGAAATCTGTTACCTTTAACTGTGTGCCGAGTAAAATTACCGATCAGATGTTCTACAATTGTACTTCTTTAGACAAGGTATATTTACCTGCCGGTACAAGTGCGATTGGTAAGAGTGCTTTTGCTGAATGTGCATCACTGTCAGAGGTGTTTATTCCTACATCCGTGACTTCTATTGCTTCTAACGCTTTCAGAACCTCTCCGAATGTAACAATCAAGGGCAGTTACGGTTCTTATGCCGAGGAATATGCAAAGGCTAACAATATTCCGTTTGAGGGCATTTCTGCTTATGATGTCGGTGATGTTAATATGGATGGCGGGATTAATGTTTTAGATGCAACTCTTGTGCAGAAGTATGTTGTCGGTATTGTTGAACTTTCGGCAGAACAAAAACATCTTGCCGATTATAACAACGACGGTGACATCACGGTAGTTGACGCAACGGAAATTCAGAAGTTTATCGTTCATTTAAACTAACCAATAAAAAAACAGGCTCACTTTTTGTGAGTCTGTTTTATTTCGGAGGACGCTTTGCCAAAATACTTAATAGCTGATTTTATCGTTGAAATTGAACCAAAATTTGATTACTTAAAAAAATTGTGCGAACCGTTTTTGTATGAAGGGGAGAGAAGTGCAGATTTTTCTGCCATACCGTCAGACTCATACTTAAATTCCCTGTTGAGCCGTATGGTTGAAGGTTCAACCATTGATGAAGCCGAAGAATTTGCAACGGCGTCAATTTTTAACCGCAAAATAATTCACCGTGGCGCTATGCTTGTGCATTCCTCAGCACTTGTTTTTGACGGAAAAGCGTATTTATTTTCCGCCGATTCAGGTGTCGGCAAATCTACTCATACAAAGATGTGGCTGAAAAGATTCGGCTCAAAAGCTCATATTCTCAATGACGATAAGCCTGTTGTGAAAATTAAAAACGAAGTCCCGCTATGCTGCGGAACTCCGTTTGACGGCGGAAGCGGAATTGCTAATAACGAAACCGTTCCCGTAGGCGCTATAATATTCATAGAACGCTCAGACGATAATTTTGTTACAATTCCCGACACAAATGAGATTGTACAAAGGCTCTACAAATCGACTGTCAAATTTGTGAATAAGTCAGATGGAATGTCTTTGCTCTCAAATCTCGATAATCTTATTCGGCATACAAAATTTTATGTGTTGCATTGTAATACAGATGAGTGTGCCGTGGATGTTGCCTACAACAATATAATTAAATACTGCAAATAAAAGACGGTCTGTTCTCGCAGACCGTCTTGTTATATGTATAAAATTGATTACTTGATTTCCTTAATCCAGCCTTCGGGAGCTTCGATTCTGCCCATCTGAATACCTGTAAGTGTATCGTAAAGCTTCTTTGTAATCGGACCCATTTCATCCATACCGCTCGGGAAACAAATTTCCTTGCCGTGGTCGTTAATTTTGCCGACAGGTGAGATTACGGCAGCTGTACCGCAAAGACCGCATTCTGCAAAGTCCTTAACTTCATCAAAGTAAACTTCTCTTTCTTCAACCTCAAGACCAAGATAATGCTCAGCAACATACATAAGTGAACGGCGGGTAATTGAGGGAAGAATGCTGTTAGACTTTGGAGTAACAACCTTGTTGTCCTTTGTTACAAAAATAAAGTTAGCACCGCCTGTTTCTTCAACCTTAGTTCTTGTAGCGGCGTCAAGATACATATTTTCGTCAAAACCTTCTGCATGAGCGGTAACAATAGCGTGAAGGCTCATTGCATAGTTAAGTCCTGCCTTGATGTGACCTGTGCCGTGAGGAGCAGCTCTGTCAAAGTCTGAAACCTTAATTGTAATAGGCTTTGCACCGCCCTTGAAGTAAGGACCTACAGGAGTAGTAAATACTCTGAACTGATATTCTGCCGACGGCTTAACACCGATTACAGGACCGCTGCCGAACATATACGGGCGAATATAAAGTGTTGCGCCTGTGCCGTACGGAGGAACATAATCTGCATTTGCCTTAACAACATTGCAAACAGCCTCAACAAACTTTTCTTTTGGAAATACAGGCATCTCAAGACGCTTACAGCTGTCCTCCATTCTCTGTCCGTTAAGGTCAGGTCTGAACACAACAATTCTGCCGTCACAGGTAGTGTACGCTTTCATACCCTCAAAGCAAGTCTGAGCATACTGCAAAACGCCTGCACATTCGCTGATAGTAATTGTGGTGTCGGCTGTCATACTGCCGTTGTCCCACTTACCGTCTTTATAATTAGCTACAAATCTTTCACCGATGGGCATATAACCGAAGCCAATGTTTGCCCAGTCAATATTCTGCTTTTCCATCATAAATACTTCCTTTCAATATAAGAAAAACCTCATTGGTCATACACATATTTTAGCACTTTAACACGCAACTTGTCAATGTTATAACAGCATATTTCACCGTTTTTATGATAATTTATACGCTTTTTAATGTATAATATGAATTTTACTGCATAAGAAACTTTCATTTTGCCGATATTATCTTTTAAAGGGCAAAACAAACAACAATGTTCTTCTACAGAATAAAAAAATTGCTGTTGGGATATATACTTAATTTAATAAGTTACATGGGTGATTTTATGGCTGAAGTTGTAAAAATAGTATTGACGGGAGGACCTTGCGGTGGCAAGACTTCCGCATTAAAATATATCAGCGAAGAGCTTAAAAAGCTTAATATTCCTACAATTACAATCGGTGAGGTTGCAAGCAGATTGTTTAGTGAGGGCAAAACCCCCGAAAATGTAGGCTCTTATGAATTTCACAGAGAACTGTTTGAAATTCAGCTTGCTGAGGAGAATGAAAAAACGCAAATTGCCAAAAATATGGATTGTGAAAAGGCAGTTTTGCTTTTTGACAGAGGATTGCTTGACAGCAGAGCATATGTTACGGAAGATGAGTTTGCAAAGTATGCAGGTATCCACAATTTGAATGAAGATGTAATACGAAATTCTTATGACGCAGTATTTCATCTTGTGACTTCCGCAGACGGTGCAGAAGAGTATTACGGAAAAGAAACCAATATTTTTCGCAGAGAAGAAAGTCTTGAAAAAGCAAGAGAAGTTGACACAGATGTTATGGCTGTGTGGACAGGCACACCGCATCTGAGAATTATTGATAATTCGACCGACTTTGATACTAAGCTGAAAAGACTTCTCAAGGAGGTTGTCGCATTTCTCGGAATTCCGAAACCACTTGAAATTGAAAGAAAATTTTTGATTGAATATCCTGATATTGAATTTTTGAACAGCATAAAAACCTGTCGCAGAATTCCTATTACACAGGCATACCTCACTACTCCCGAGGAAGGATATTTCAGAATCCGCAAAAGGGGAGAGGGTGACAAGGCTGTATATATCAAAACTGTAAAAATCAAAATATCGGATATTAAGCGGATTGAAATTGAAAATTATATTTCAAAAGAACAATATGACTCGTACCTTGCTCAAAGGCAGTATGTTACAGGCGTCATCAGTAAAGACAGATATTGCATTGTTGATAACAACACATACTACGAACTTGATGTTTATCCGTTCTGGAATGACAGGGCAACAATAGAAATTGAATTGCTTAGTGAAGATCAGCGGTATCAACTTCCTAAGTTTGTAAAGCTTATAAGAGAGGTTTCGTCTGAACCCGATTATAGGAATCTTGCACTTGCTCAGAAATACGGAAAGCCGTAATTTGGCGGATTTTGTTCGAAAAAAACTTTTTAAAAATTAAATATGAAAAAAATTCAAAAAAGTGTTGACAAATATGCCGTATATGGGTATAATATAAAGGCTGACTGAGGTCAGCAACTAATGCGCCAATAGCTCAGCTGGATAGAGCAACTGCCTTCTAAGCAGTAGGTCAGGGGTTCGAGTCCCTTTTGGCGCGCCAACCTAACAAATTAGAAAACCCTTGAAAAGTGGCTTAAATAGTAGCTTTTTGAGGGTTTTCTTGTTTTTGTCATTATACATAGCCTCGTTCCAAGCGTGGCAAAAACCTACTTGTTTTACCAAGTAGTACCAAGTAATACCAAATAAACTGTTGTCAAAACTGTTGTCAAAACTGTTGTCAAAATTTCAAAATTCTCTGACAACAGTTTTCAAAATACAAAATCGGAGGTCAATTTATGAAAAACACAAAAAATGACAAAAACACAAATCAACCAGTTCGTACCAGAAGAGACAACGGAGCAGGTTCAATTACCCTACGAAAAGACGGAAGATGGATGGGTTCAATTCAGTATGGATATAAAGCTGACGGTAAACCAAAACGCATTACCGTCTACGGGAAAACACAACAAGAAGTAAAGAGAAAACTAAGAGAGAAAAGTGAAGAGTTTGTTAAAAACGATGGCAATATCATATTAGCTAAATCAATTAAGGATTGGTTTTCAGAATGGTTGTATAAGGAATTAAAATACACCTTAAAACCGAAAAGTTTTGATGCAAAAGAAAGAACGATCAATAAATTTATTATTCCAAATTTTGGCTATATACAAATTAACCAGTTGACATCTAAAGATGTTCAAGCCCTTATAAACAAAATGGTGAAACAGGGGTATTCTTTATCCCAAATAGATAAAGTAAAAACAACAATAGCACAAAAATATCGCTTAGGGATGCAAAATAATGAAGTAACAATAAACCCAGCACTTAATGTGAAATTGCCAGCATCATTGAAAGCTGAGGTGGATACTAAACAGGTTTCAGCATTAAGCGAGGAAGAAGTAAAGAAATTAACCGAGCTGGCGTATAAAACACATCCTAATGGAACAAAAATATACTCCAGAGGAGAATTTATTGTATTTTTGCTCAATACTGGCTTAAGATTTGGAGAGGCAACAGCTTTAACTTGGGATGATGTTGACTTTCAAAACCACACAATTACTGTTAATAAGAGTTATGTTACAGTATTAAATCGGGATAAAAATAATATCAATCCTCGAACCAAAAAACCTTATGCAACTACAATGGTATTGCAACATTCTCCAAAGACAACACGCAGTACAAGAATTATTCCATTAAACAAAGAAGCTCAAAGAGCTTTAAAAGGTTTATGGGATTGCAATAAAAAATACGAGTTG
>ULWK01051537.1_pt1 | contig 20813 bp, 16 predicted proteins | sample 1960281 | NCBI WGS metagenome assembly ULWK01 (sample SAMEA4835810, study PRJEB28245) | human gut metagenome | biome: gut microbiome; material: fecal sample | place: Denmark | collected 2008 | reverse complement strand
GGCGGCTGATGAAAAGTATATAACAAAATTTTCTGCGTTTCTCGATGAAAGGCAGTGCCTGCTGTGCGAAAAACTCATGGCGTCTGTGAAATATGAGAATTATAGGCTTTGGGGCGGATATGAAAACGCCGCAAGGCGTATGCTGTGCGTCTATCCTGAATATGGCGAGGCAGAAAGTGAGGATTTTCCTATCACTGCAATTACACTGCTGTATCGCAAAGAGGATAAAATAACTCACAGAGATATCCTAGGCTCGCTTATGGGTCTAAGAATAAAAAGAGACAGCGTTGGCGACATTCTTGTGGGAGAGGGAAAGTCAGCGGTGTTCCTGCGTTCTTCTGTGGCAGGCGAGGTTACAAGCGTCCTGACGAAGGTCGGCAGAGCAGGAGTGAAGCTCCGGGAGGGCTATGACGGCAGTATACATATTGAGCAGAAAACTCAGGAAATAAGCGGTACTGTGGCTTCCATGCGTGCAGATTGTATCTTAAGTCTTGCCGCAAGGATATCACGAGAAAAGTCAGCACAGCTTATAAAAAACGTGGGCATCGAAATAGACCATATGCCGAAAAATTCACCGAAAATACTTCTTGAAGAGGGCTGTACATTTTCAGTGAGAGGATACGGAAAATTCAAGCTGCTTTCAGTTGACGGCACAACTAAAAAAGACAGAATACATATAACTTTAAATAAATTTGTGTAAAGATCACGGAGGTCCTAGTATGTTAAATCCAAATAATATTAAAGGAAAAACTTTTGATACCGAGAAAAACGGTTATTCAAAAGAAGACGTAAAAGAATTTCTCGGACAGGTAGCCGAGGATTATGCCGAAGTCGTAAAGGCAAATCAGGATACCGAAGCTAAGATAATCAAGCTCGTTGAGAAGATAAACGAGTACAGAGAGGACGAGGAAGCTATCCAGCAGGCTCTTGTCGTGGCTCAGAAAGAGTCAAATAAGATACTTACTGAGGCCAAAACTCAGGCTCACGATATGATCGAATCTGCCAAAACAGAGCAGGTAAGACTCGCAGAGCAGAGTGCCTCTGAGTGTGAGAGAATAGTTAAGGAGCATAAGGAAAAGTGCGCTGAGCTTATCAGAACTAATACCGAGATAACAGAAAAGAAGATAAATGAAGTAAGAGCCGCTTATGACGAGGAGCTTGCTAAGTTTGAGAACCTCAAGGCTGAGGTAACTCAGTTCAAGGCTGACCTTACTCAGCTTTATAATAAGCAGATAAGACTTATTATGGAAATTCCTGCGTCTGAGCCTGCCGAGGATACAGCAGAGGAGTATGAGGAAGAAGAAACAGTCGAGGAAACTCAGGAAGCTGCAGAGGAGCAGGCAGAGGAAACAGCTGAGCCGGAGAAAACTGTTGAGGCTGAATCTGCACCTGTTACTGACAGTGAGCACGTTGAGAAGATACTTAACACTGGTTCTTTCGACCCTGTTATACCAAAGACAGCTCCTGCTGAGCTTAAATTTGGAAAAAATAATTAATATCAAGGCTCTGTTTTCCGCAGAGCCTTACTGTTCATAAATGGAGTAGGGAATAGATGTTTGTAATTTCGCTTGTTATCATGGCAGTTCTCGTTGCCGCCGACCAGCTCATAAAGCTTGCCGTGACAAATAACCTGCCGTTGAATGGTCAGCCTGTCGAGGTCATAAAGTTCGGCAGCTTTAAGGTGTTCAGCCTGACACATATAAGAAACTCAGGAGCAGCATGGAGCATGATGTCAGGAAAGACCTGGTTTCTTATCGGTCTGCCTGTTGTCGTATTGATCGTGGCGGTGATCTATATGTATAAGATACGCAAAGGCTCAAAGCTGGAGCTTGTGTCGTTGGCTATGGTGCTTGCAGGCGGTATCGGCAACCTTATCGACAGAATAAGGGTAAAAGAAGTTGTGGACTATATCAAGTTCGAGCCTATCAATTTCCCTATCTTCAACTTTGCGGATATCTGTATCGTTATCGGCGGAATTTTGTTCGTTATCTGCTTCTGCTTTCTTGACGAAAAGAAAAAGCCGATCCGTGACGATATAAAGGTCAAAGACGAAAATGACAAAGCTTGATTTTATTGCCACTGCCGAGCAAACAGGCGAGCGTATCGACAGATTTTTGTCAGCGCAGGATACAGGTCTTACACGTTCCGCTGTGCAAAAGCTTATCGAGGACGGTGGCGTCACAGTTGGAGGCAAAAAAGTATCAAAAAATTATAAGCTGCATAATGGTGACAGCGTTGGGATAATTATTCCCGACCCTGTGGAGCTTGACGTCAAGCCACAGGATATCCCCGTGGAAATAGTCTATGAGGACAGCGAGCTGCTTGTGGTGAATAAACCTAAAGGCATGGTGGTGCACCCTGCCGCAGGCAATCCCGATGGCACTTTGGTGAACGCATTGCTTTATCATTGTCAGGGCAGGCTTTCTTCAATAAACGGCGTCATTCGCCCTGGGATAGTCCATAGGATAGACAAAAATACAAGCGGTCTGCTGATCGTTGCCAAGACCGACAGCGCACATAACTTTCTTGCGGCTCAGATAAAAGAGCATAGCTTTACAAGAGAGTATGAAGCTGTACTCACAGGCGGTCGCCTAAAGACCCCTACCGGCACAGTTGACGCACCTATCGGCAGAAGCAAATATGACAGAAAGAAAATGTGCGTGACAGAGCAAAACTCCAAGCACGCAGTTACTCATTATGAGGTGCTGGAGGAGTTAGGTCAGTATTCGCTGGTGAAATTCCGCCTTGAAACAGGCCGAACCCACCAGATAAGAGTACATTCTGCCTATATCGGTCACCCTGTCTACGGCGACGATGTTTACGGCAAAGCTGTAAAGGGAATCGAGGGACAGTGCCTCCACGCAAAGAAAATTGGTTTTATACACCCTGCGACCAAGGAATATATGGAGTTTGACAGCGAATTGCCCGATTATTTTCAGGCGGTGCTGAAAAAACTCAGAGCGGGGAATTGACCCACGGAAGTGATTTTATGTTTGAAGATATATCAAAAGTCCTGCTTATAACCGATATGGACGGAACTTTTCTCCCCGCAAGCAAGATACCTACCCCGAAAACTCTCGCCGCTGTCAAGCGTTTTGAAGAGGCTGGGGGCAGATTCTCTATCGCTACAGGCAGAGCCATTCAGGCGGCTAGACAGTATTTTGACATGGTGAATGTGAATTGTCCTATCATAATGTCAAACGGCGGAATGGTCTACGATATCCATACGAAAGAGCAGATATATAACGTCTTTCTGCCAAGCTTTGCGGCGGATATCGTCAAGGAGATACTTGCCGATAATCCTTATGTTGGCTGTGAAGTGCTTACTGTCAACGAGGTCTATGTGCCAAGCATGACCCCTATGGAAAAGCGCCATAACGAGATCTGTAAGCTCATTCCCGTTCAGTGTGCCGTTGATGAGATACCTGACAAGAACTGGTATAAGGTGCTTTTTGCAGTTGAGCCTGAGCGTATGGACGAGCTTATAAGCTATGTGGCAAAAAAAGGCTACAAAGGTGTAGATTTTGTGCGTTCAAGTATCGAGTATTACGAGATACTTCCACAGAATATATCAAAAGGTACGGCTCTTGAGGAGCTGAGAAAAGCTTGTGGCATGGAGGATTTTACTTTCGTGGCAGCAGGCGACTATAATAATGATATTGAACTTCTTCAAGCGGCTGACATGGCATATTGCCCGTCAAATGCGGCAGAGGAGGTCAAAAAGGTTGCGGATAAGGTCTTTGAGCAGTCCTGCGAGGAAGACTTCATAGCCGCAGTCATAGATGAAATTTTTGAAAAACTGAAGAAATAATATTTTTTTGGAGGTCAAAAGTATGGACGAAACATTAAAGAAACAGCTTGAGATCACAGCCTGCAAGGTTCGTCTTGGAATACTCGAGGGAGTATTCAACGCAAAGTCGGGTCACCCAGGCGGATCGCTCTCTATCGCAGATCTGCTCACTTATCTCTATTTTGCCAAGATGAACGTATATCCTGATAAGCCGGAAGAGCCTGAGAGAGATAGACTCGTGCTTTCAAAGGGTCACACAGCACCTGCACTCTATGCAACTCTTGCAGAAAAAGGCTTTTTTCCAAAGGAGGAGCTGAAGTCCCTCAGACATATCGGTGCAATGCTTCAGGGTCACCCTTGTATCTCTATCCCTGGCGTAGATATGTCCTCTGGATCCCTTGGACAGGGCATTTCTGTTGCCTGTGGTATGGCGCTTTCAGGAAAGCTCACAAGCGATACCTATAAGGTGTATACTATCCTTGGCGATGGTGAGATCGAAGAGGGTCAGGTATGGGAGGCTGCAATGTTCGCCGCTCATTATAAGCTTGATAACCTCGTTGCTGTTGTGGATAATAACGGACTTCAGATCGACGGAAAGATAGAGGACGTAATGTCGCCATATCCTATCGTTGACAAGTTTGCAGCATTTGGCTGGCACGTTATCACAGCCGACGCTCACGATTTTGACTCACTTGAAAAAGCATTCAACGAGGCAGAAACAGTATGCGGTCAGCCTTGCGTTATCGTAATGAAGAGTATCAAGGGCAAGGGCGTTTCATTTATGGAAAACAACGTTTCATGGCATGGCTCAGCACCTAACAAGGAGCAGTATGAGCAGGCTGTGGCAGAAATAAACGAACAGCTTAAAAGTCTGGAGGGTTAAGCAATGGCAGAATTGAAGAAGAAAGCTACAAGAGAAAGCTACGGCGAGGCTCTTGCAGAGCTTGGCGATAAGTATGATAACCTCTATGTTTTTGACGCAGATCTTGCTGCTGCAACAAAAACAGGTATATTCAAAAAGAAATTCCCTGACAGATTTTTTGACTGCGGTATCGCTGAGTCAAATATGATGGGCGTTGCAGCAGGTATGGCTGCAACAGGCAAGATACCATTTGCTTCTACATTTGCAATGTTCGCCGCAGGCAGAGCATTCGAGCAGGTAAGAAACTCTATCGGTTATCCTCACCTCAATGTGAAGATAGGTGCAACACACGCAGGTATCTCTGTAGGCGAAGACGGTGCAACACATCAGTGCAACGAGGATATCGCTCTTATGAGAACTATCCCTGGCATGGTGGTAATAAACCCTGCTGACGACGTTGAAGCAAAGGCTGCCGTTGAAGCCGCTATCCTCCATGAAGGTCCGGTTTATCTTCGTTTCGGCAGACTTGCCACACCTGTTTTTAACGACCCTGAAACATATAAGTTCGAGCTTGGCAAGGGCGTTAAGCTCCGTGACGGCAAGGATATAGCTATCGTTGCAACAGGTCTTATGGTTTATGAGGCTATCGAGGCTGCAAAAACACTGGCAGCCGAGGGTATCGAAGCAACAGTTATCAATATCCACACTATCAAGCCAATCGACGAGGATATCATCGTTGAAGCCGCAAAGAACACAGGACTTCTTCTCACAGTTGAGGAGCATAGCGTTATCGGTGGACTTGGCTCAGCCGTTGCAGACGTTCTTGCAGCAAGACACCCTGCAAAGCTTGTTAAGATCGGCGTTAATGACGAGTTCGGTCACTCAGGCCCGGCAGTAGATCTGCTCAAGGAGTACGGTCTGTGCGCAGACAATATCGTTGCAAAGGCAAGAGATGCTGTTAAGGCAAAGTAATAAAAGCAAACGGACGGATATCTTCCGTCCGTTTTTTTGTACACAAAAAAAGACACGCTTATGATCTCGTAAACGTGTCTTTTCTTATGCTTTTACAGTGCCTGCATGAGTGTCGATAATGTTGTTTATACATATGTAAAGATAAGGCTTAAGCTCGCCAATGTCCACAGGCTCGTTGTAAAGTATGGACGAGTAGCAGGTTGAGCTTACAAGCTCAACTATCATGAATATCATGACCTCAGGCTGAACAATATCATATGGAGCGTCAGCAAGCATAGCGTCATAAATGTTGCGGAAGTCGATGTCATCGTCCTTTATAGGCGACGTAAGAGCGTGCTTGAAAACGCCCCAGCTAAGATTCTTTGCAATAAAAGTCAAAAGCGACTTGTTCTCGTTTAGCTGGTTGATGATGTTGTCAACAATAAAAATAATTCGTTCGTTAAAGGTAAGCTTCTTGCCGCTCGCATTTAATGCCTCGATAGCGTTTCTGAAAAGCTGTGACGACTTGTGAGAAACAAGCTTGTTTCTTATGTCATATTTGTCCTTGAAATAAAGATAAAACGTCCCTTTCGCCACACCAGCGTTGTTCACGATGTCTGAAATTGAGGTCTTGCTCACTCCCTTGGTGGTGAAGAGACTGAATGCCGTGTTAAGCAGAGAGTCCTCCTTTACCTTTTTATTGGTATCAAGCTTGCCCATTTTAACACGTCCTTCCTTATTATAATATATACAATTTGTATGCCACACATACACAGGTTTACTGTGGTTGACCTTAAATCTATTATAATACAAAACCGCCTCAAAGTCAACGGAGCAAAATGACCAATAGTCACTTGTGACCGTTGGTCATTTTGTGCAACTCTACAAAAAGAATGACTAATGGTCATTTTACTATTGACTGTTGGTCATTTTTGATGTATACTATGAATTGTAAAAGACCGAAAGGTCAAAAACTATGTGAAGGGAATGACATTTGATGCAGAAATTTGGCAGAGGAGTTGTAAAGCTCCGAGTACCGATACTCATAGTCAGCGTTCTACTGCTGATACCGTCAATATTCGGTTTTCTCAGCACAAGAATAAACTATGATATTCTTTCATACCTCCCGTCAGACATTGAAACCATGAAAGGTCAGGATATAATGCTTGACGAGTTCGGCAAGGGTGGCTTTTCGCTGGTAATGCTTGACGGCATGGAGGATAAGGACGTTGAAAAGGTCAAGGAGAAGATCGAAAAGGTAGACCACGTTTGCGATGTTCTCTGGTATGACACCTTGGCAGACGTTTCACTTCCAAAGGAAGTTCTTCCTGATGATATTTACGATTTCTTCAATACAGATAACTCCACAATGATGGCTGTCTTTTTTGACGAAGCAACCTCCGCTGACGGCTCACTTGAAGCTGTCAAGGAGATAAGAAGCATCGCAGGCGAGCAGTGTTTCGTAAGCGGTATGTCGTCAGTCGTTGAGGATATCAAGGATCTTACAATGCAGGAAGCTCCGATGTATGTTGTTATCGCAGTAATACTTACAAGTATCATACTTGCACTTACAATGGATTCGTTCCTTATTCCACTGTTCTTTATGCTCAGCGTGGGCATGGCGATAATCTATAACATGGGAACGAACTTCATACAAGGCGAGATATCGTTCATCACCGAAGCTCTTGCAGCCGTGCTTCAGCTTGCGGTAACGATAGACTACTCGATCTTCCTGTGGCACAGCTACAAAGAGGAGAAAGAAAAGCACCCTGGTGACAACAAAGAGGCTATGGCAGTCGCCATCGGCAAAACTATCACCTCAGTTGTTTCAAGCTCCATAACAACAGTTGCAGGCTTCCTTGCACTTTGCTTCATGAGCTACGAGCTTGGCATGGACATGGGTATCGTAATGGCAAAGGGCGTTGTTATTGGCGTTATCTGCTGCATAACAGTTCTCCCGTCAATGATACTTGTCTTCGATAAGGCACTTGAAAAAACAATGCACAAAGACCTTGTTCCAAGCCTTGAAAAGCCTTCAAAGTTCATTATCAAGCACCATGCAGCATTTATCGTACTCTTTATAGTTGTACTTATCCCTGCCGTATATGGTCAGATAAACACCAATGTCTACTATAACCTGACAGATACTCTTCCAAAGGATCTCAACAGTGTTATCGCAAACACAAAGCTAGATGAGGAATACAACATGGCAACGACCCATATGCTCCTGGTTGACGCTGATATGAAGCCAAAAGAAGTAAACTCCATGCTCGACGAAATGGGCAAGGTTGATGGTGTAAGCTTCTCAATGTCACTGGATACTCTTATCGGTCCGTCTATCCCTCGTGAGATAGTTCCTGATTCAGTAACAAAGATACTCAAGAGCGACAAATGGCAGCTTATGCTAATAGGTTCTGAATATAAGGTAGCTTCTGATGAAGAGAATGCCCAGATAGATGAGCTTAGCAAGATACTTAAATCCTACGATAAGGACGGAATGCTTATCGGTGAGGCGGCTGCTACAAAAGACCTTATCGACATAACAGACCATGACTTCAAGGTAGTAAATATAGTTTCTATCGCCGCTATCTTCATCATCATTCTTATTGCACTGCGTTCAGTTTCACTGCCTATTATTCTGGTAGCCGTTATCGAATTTGCTATCACAGTAAACATGGGTGTTCCGTGCTTTACGAATACCACCATACCGTTCATAGCGTCGGTAGTAATCGGTACTATCCAGCTTGGTGCAACAGTTGACTACGCTATCCTTATGACAACAAGATATAAGACCGAGCGTAACGCAGGCAAAGATAAGCACGAAGCTGTCACTATCGCACTCACCACTTCAATGAAGTCTATCATGGTCAGCGCACTTGGCTTCTTCGCTTCAACATTCGGCGTTGGCGTATATTCAAGCGTAGATATGATCTCACAGCTTTGTACGCTCATGTCAAGAGGTGCAATAATCAGTATGATAACTGTTATCTGCATACTTCCTTCAATGCTTATGCTGTTCGATAAGGTAATAATCAATACAACAATGGGCATGAAGAAAAAAGAAAATAAGCTTTATAAGCTTCCTGAAATAAACTAATTCGTAAAGGAGATATAGTTATGAAAAAGTATTCAAGAGTTCTTGCAGGCATACTTGCCGTACTTCTTTCCGCAGGCTGCACAGGTCTTTATGCAGCAGCTCAGTCAGACAGCTCTTCCGCTGCCGACAGCACTGCCTCAACAACAAAGAACGAATCAGATAAAAAAGATACAAAAGATACAAAGAAAGCTGATAAGTCTGACAGTGATACAGAAAAGCAGGCTAAGGAAGAAACAGTTTATGTTATCACTGACGCTTCCGGCAACAAGACAAAAACAGTCGTTTCCAACTGGCTGAAAAACCCACAGGGCGTAAAGAAGCTGGAGGACGTTTCCGACCTGACAGATATCGAGAATGTTAAAACAGACGAGGGCTTTACAGCCAATGGTGATAAGCTCACATGGGATACCGAGGGCGGAGATATCTACTATAAGGGCTATACCGATAAGGCACTCCCGGTTGATGTAAAGGTAACATATACCCTTGACGGCAAGGAGATAAAGCCTGAGGACCTCGCAGGCAAGAGCGGTAAGCTTACAGTAAGATATGACTATACGAACAACGATAAGAAAACTGTCAAGATAAACGGCAAGAAAACAGATATCTATGTTCCATACCTTATGGCAACAACAGCTATCCTTGATACTAACGTTTATTCAAACGTTGAAGTAACAAATGGCAAGCTCATTTCAGACGGAAGCAGACAGATACTTATAGGCGTTGCAATGCCTGGCCTTACAAAGAGCCTTGATCTTCAGGATAACGAAGATATCGAGATACCGGAGTACGTTGAGTTCACAGCAGACGTAAAGGACTTCGAGTCAACGACCTCTCTCACAGTCGCAACATCTGACATCTTCTCAAAGCTTGACCTTAGCGATATCGGTGATGCTGACGATCTTCAGGATAAGCTTGATGAACTTTCTGATGCTACAGACGAGCTTGTAGACGGCACAGCAGAGCTTTACGCAGGCATCAAGAAGCTGTCCGATTCCTCAGGAACACTTATCACAGGTATCGACAAGCTTTATTCAGGCTCTAAGTCACTTGACGATGGTGCAAAGACACTTAACAGCGGTGCAACAAAGCTTCGTGACGGAGCAAAGACCCTTGATTCTTCCACAGGTGAGCTTATGAGAGGTATCTCCACAGCTCATAGTGGTTCAACAGCCCTCCTCGGTGGTTTTGATCAGGTAAACAGTGGTATGTCATCCTTGAAGAACGGCTCATCATCACTTTCAAGCGGACTTTCACAGGTATCCTCAGGCGCACAGCAGGTAAATAACGGTGCTGCAAGCCTTGCCGCAGGCACAAATAAGCTTGTTACAGGCGTAGGCGACCTCCAGGCAGGCTCTAAAAAGCTTGCCGCAGGCACAAAGCAGACCTATGACGGTTCAACTGCACTGAAAAAAGGCGTTGCAACACTTAATGCAGGCGTTTCCACACTCTATGAAAAGGTGCAGTCACTCCCTGCAAGCGTTGAACTTCTTTCAAATGGCATAACAAAGGTAGATAACGCTCTTACACAGTCTATCGCATACGACCAGCAGGTACTCGCAGGACTTGAGCAGCTTCTCGGTAATTACGAAGAAGGCTCAGCAGAGTATACGAGCATAAGCAATATGATAGCAGCCGTAAATGGCTCTATCCAGTATCAGCAGGGCGCACAGAGCGGCCTTGGCGATGTTTCAACAGGTGTCGGCACAATGGCTACCGAGGGCAAACAGCTTGTTGACGGTGTAACTCAGATATACAATGGTCTTAACGATAAGAAGAAAGGTCTTGTCGCAGGCGTTGATAATTTGAATACAGGACTTAAAACAGTAAACGAGGGTGCTTCAGCACTTAAAACAGGTATCGGCACACTTGCTAAGTCCAGCAAGGATCTTAACAATGGCGCAGCTACACTCTCCGCAGGCACAAAGAACCTCTCCGCAGGCGTAAGCTCAGCACAGGTAGGCGCAAGCAAGCTTGATAAGGGTGTTGACAGCCTGAACTCAGGCGTATCAAAGCTTTCAAACGGTGCAAAGACTCTTGACAGCGGTCTTGGTCAGCTTGACAACGGCAGCAAGCAGCTAAAAGACGGTACTGCAACACTCTATTCATCACTTGTAGAGCTTGCACAGGGTACAACAACACTTTCAAGTGGCAGTGCAGAGCTGTTCAGCGGTATCGGTCAGCTCAAAGACGGCAGCTCACAGCTTTCATCTGGTGTTAAGAAGCTTGAAAGCGGTGCAAAGACCCTTAAAGACGGCATGGCTAAGTATAAGGACGAGGGCATCGGCAAGCTCCTTGACATCTACAACAACGACCTCAAGGGACTTATCGACAGACTTGACGCTCTCAAGAAAGCAGCCGAGGATTCAACTACATTCTCAGGCGCAGCCGATGGCGTTGAAAGCTCAGTTAAGTATATTTACGAAACTGCGGCTATTGAAAAAGCAGACGAGTAATTTTTACTTCCCACACATAGCAAAGACCCCCTTGGACAGAAATGTCCGAGGGGGTCTTTGTATTTATAAACGTATTATCTGTACAAAAAAACGGACGGGATTTCTCTCTCCGTCCGTTTTATATATTCTACTGTCTTAGATAAACGCCGTTTTCTTCGATGTAGTCCTCCATGTCCTGCTTGTATTCAAGATCAAGAGAATCTTTAGGAAGTGCCTTGAGTGCTTTCTGACCAATGTCTTTTCTGAAATGCTCTCCCTCGAACTTTATCTTGGAAACAGCCTCGTAAGACTTGTCCAGAGCACCCTGAAGCGTGTAAGCATTGCAGGTAACGCCCAGAACACGTCCGCCGTTTGTGTAGAATTTGCCGTCCTCGTACTTAGTGCCTGCGTGATAAATAAACGCTCCGTCTACCTGACCCTTGTCGTCCATACCGAACATCTCGATACCCTTTTTGTACTTAACAGGATATCCTCCGCTGGCCATAACAACACAAGTGCAGTAACCCGACTTCCAGCCGATCTTGACATCAGCCAGCCTGTGTTCATAAATAGCCTCAAATATCTCGCAAAGATCACCCTCCAGCATAGGAAGAACGACCTGCGTTTCAGGGTCGCCGAAACGGCAGTTGTATTCAATTACCTTTGGACCATTAGGGGTGAGCATAAGTCCGAAATACAAACAGCCCTCAAAAGTCCTGCCCTCAGCATTCATTGCATTGATAGTCGGCAGGAAGATCTTCTCCATGCACTCCTTGGCAATGTCCTCAGTGTAGTAAGGGTTAGGTGCAACAGTACCCATTCCGCCTGTGTTCAGACCCTTGTCGCCGTCCAACGCTCTCTTGTGATCCATTGAAGAGATCATAGGAACAACAGTCTTGCCGTCAGTGAATGAAAGCACAGAAACCTCAGGACCTGTGAGATATTCCTCCACAACGATAGTGGAACTGCTCTCACCGAACTGCTTGTCATCTATCATGGAGTGTATAGCCTCCACAGCCTCTTTCTCACTCTCCGCCAGAATAACGCCCTTGCCAAGTGCAAGTCCGTCAGCCTTTATAACTGCAGGGTATGTGTTCTGTTCCTTGACATATTTTATAGCGTCCTCACTGTTTGTGAACACCTCGTATTTGGCTGTAGGAATATTGTATTTCTTCATAAGATCCTTAGAAAAGACCTTTGAACCCTCGATTATAGCCGCATTTTTCTTAGGACCAAAGGTCTTGAAACCCTCAGCCTGCAAAGCGTCTACCATTCCAAGTACAAGCGGATCGTCAGGGGCAACAGCCACCATGTCTACTTTAAGCTTCTTTGCCAGAGCCACAACGCCCTCAATATCCGTTGCCGCAACATCAAAACATTCTGCATAGCGTGAAATGCCACCGTTTCCGGGTGTGCAGTAAAGCTTTCCTACCTTAGGGGACTCCGCAAGCTTCATAATGATAGCGTGTTCACGTCCGCCTCCGCCAACAACTAATATGTCCATTTTCAGACCTCCTCAGTGTGTTTTTCCAATTATAACAATACCGCACACCTATGCTGTGCGGTATCGTCATTTATTTACTTCGTATATTATTACTTAAGCTCAAAGCTGTCAAGAACTGTCTTGAACTCGTCAGAAAGCTTGCTGTAAGCGTTCTCGCTTGCACCATATGTGATAACAACAAGGTTGCCGTTGTCAGAAGTGATTATCTGATTGAGCAGTACCTTCTGTGAGCCGATCTCGCCAGTTACGTCAACAATGTAAGCGTCCTTGCCTGCAAACTTATCTTCCTTGTCGTTTGTAACAGTGTAGCCGTCCATGGAATTATATGTTTGCTTGATCTGGTCAGCATAATCACTTGCTGTAAGACCATTGAGCAGATCGTTTGACATTGAGATAACGTTGATAGAAGCAGACTCAAGCTCGGCATCATCGCCTGCGTCAGCGTATGTGAACATTACGTCAACACCAGCGGACTCCTGCATTGCCCACTTCTTTGAGTCGATCTTGAAAGTATACAGATCGCTTGTGTAAACGTCATTCTCATATGTGCCTTTAGCCTCGTCGCCAGTGCTTGTTGTGTCGTCAGCAGAAGTTGTTGTGTCAGCAACTGACTCCTCAGGTGCAGCAGTTGTAGTTGTTGTGTCAGCCTTAGACTCGACAGCAGGTGCGGCTGTAGTTGTAGTAGTTGTTGTTTTAGCCTCCGCCTTTGACTCGTTCTCAGAATCATTTGACTCTGAGCAGCCTGTAACTGCGAATACCATTGACAGTGCCATGAGTGATGCAAGTAACTTTTTCATAATAAATTTCTCCTTTTTTTCTTGACCTTTATTGTTTTGCATTAATGCACAAAAATTAGTGATGGAACAATCTTATTCCAGTGAATGCCATTGCCATGTTGTACTTGTTGCAAGTCATGATAACATGATCGTCCCTGATAGATCCGCCTGGCTCGGCAATGTAAGCCACACCGCTCTTTTTAGCCCTCTCGATGTTGTCGCCGAATGGGAAGAAAGCGTCAGAACCAAGGCAAACGCCTGTGTTCTTTGCAAGCCATTCCTTCTTTTCAGCCTCAGTGAGCACCTCAGGCTTTACCTTGAATGTGTTCTGCCATACGCCCTCAGCCAGTACATCATCATGCTCGTCAGAAATGTAAACGTCGATAGCGTTATCTCTGTCAGGACGTCTTATGTTGTCAACGAACTGAAGTCCAAGAACCTTTGGGTGCTGTCTGAGCCACCAGATGTCAGCCTTGTTTCCTGCCAGTCTTGTGCAGTGTATTCTTGACTGCTGACCTGCACCGATACCGATAGCCTGACCGTCCTTTACATAGCAAACGCTGTTAGACTGTGTGTATTTAAGTGTGATAAGTGAGATAACAAGATCAGTTTTCTTGTCCTCAGGGATCTCCTTGTTGTCTGTCACGATATTTGTGAGCATATCGTTGTCTATTTTCAGCTCGTTTCGACCCTGTTCAAAAGTTACGCCGAAAACCTGCTTTCTCTCAATAGGTGCAGGAATATAGTTCTCATCTATCTTGATGATGTTGTATGTACCCTTTCTCTTTGACTTGAGTATCTCAAGAGCCTCGTCAGTGTAGCCCGGTGCAATGATACCGTCAGAAACCTCTCTCTGAATCATCTTTGCAGTGCAAGCGTCACACTCGTCAGAAAGTGCGATAAAATCGCCGTATGATGACATTCTGTCAGCACCTCTTGCTCTCGCATAAGCGCTTGCAAGTGGAGTAAGCTCGCCCAGATCGTCAACAAAATATATCTTCTTTTCGACCTCGCTCAAAGGCTTGCCGATAGCAGCGCCCGCAGGTGAAACGTGCTTGAAAGAAGTTGCCGCACACATACCTGTTGCCTTTTTAAGCTCTCTTACCAACTGCCAGCCGTTGAATGCGTCAAGCAGATTGATGTAACCGGGCTTGCCGTTGAGTACCTCGATAGGGAGATCCTTGCCATCCTCCATAAATACTCTTGACGGCTTCTGATTAGGGTTGCAGCCGTATTTCAAAAGCATTTCATTTGCCATAATTTTTACCTCCTGTTTATATGAATAAGCCTTAGTTCATTGCAAATATTGCCACTCCTGCCATTACTGCCACAAGCAGTACCGCAGCGAATGAGATATAGAAAAGCAGTATGAGCTTGCCCTTGCTTTTCTCCTTAACGTCCCACTTCTTCGAGGGGATACTAGGTCTTGTCACACCCATTATTATCGGCATGATGAGCAGATATCCAAGCATACCGAGTATAAGGTTTATGCTCGGCGTATCGTCCATATTCTTCATGAGCAGAAAAATAGGTATCACAATAAGAATGTGCGCCAGCACCATGAATACTCGCCATATCCTGCGCTGTTTTATCTTTTTGTCCCTTATGCCGTTGAGTTCTTCCTCAGAAGCTTTTCTCTTTAGAAATTCTTCCTGCCTGAGCCTTACTTCTTCAAGCTTCGCCTCATCAACTATCTTGACCGTCCTGGTGCCGTCGTCAATGTAGTTCTGAGTGCCGCAGTAAGGGCAGTAGACGATCTTCTTATCGTCCTCTATCGTTATTTCACCGCCGCAGTTTTTGCACTGAAGTGCGATAAGTTCCAACTTGCTCCCCCCTGACTATTTGATGAAACGTAAGTAAAGCTTGCCCACTCCGAAGAATATCGCAGTGAACGTGATGTAGAAAAGCACCGCAGTTTTTATCCTGCCCATGCCCCCAGCGTTCCTCGGTTTAATAAGCGCCATTATCACAGGCAGAGCCACCCATAAGCATATGGAAGCGATTATTGCAAATACAGACTGATACATCACCGCACCGCTGAATACAAGCGTGAATATAACGTGCAAAACGATGCAAGCTATTATCCACCCCTGCTTCTGTGAAGCGTTCTTGTATCTGCCGCTCGCCTCCTCGTCACGAAGCTTCTGGTCAAAGTCTGATACCTCTTTATTGAGCTTTATCTCTTTGAGCCTTGCTTCGTCAATGACGTTTATTATCCTGTTTCCGTCATCGAGCAGTATCTGCGATCCGCAGTATTTGCAGAACGTCTTTTTCTGTCCCTCGTGAACTTCAAGCTCGCCGCCGCATTTGGGACATTTTAATGCAACTAACTCCATTTTTTCTATACTCCTGCTTCGCTTTAGGGATATTACTTGCTGTACTTATTTATAACCTTAGAAACAGCCTTGCCGCTTGCGATATCAATGTATCTTACAAACAGCGATACCTTGTTGTCCTCGTTGAGTGCTTCCCAAAGCTTGCCAGTGAACTCTTCAATAACGTTAGGTATCTCCACCTTCTTAGGCTCGCCCTCAAAGCTTGGCAGAGGATTGCCGTCACCCATGTAAGTGTGGATAAAATGACCCACGCCGTTAAGAGGATCAGTGTATGTGTAAGTAAATCTCTCGCAGCAGTCAGGGTTTCCGTCAGCGGACTTGAGTATGCTCATAGCATAATTATATGCGCCGTTCTCAACGTGCATGATACCTGAAATACGAGGAGTGTAGTTTGGAGCGTCGTCCTCATACTCTCTCGTCCTCAGAGATTGCTCAAAAGTCTGCTGCTTGTCCATAAGCTCGTAAATAGTGTCCGTCTGATCGCCGTTTGTAACGATAGTCTTGTTTCCAAGCACACGAACAGGTGAGTATATAATAAGGTGTGGGTCAGAAAGCTTGCTAGGGTCAGCAGCTTCTGTCTTGATGCCGTCCTCAGTTTCCGTGAAAACTCTGTTTCTGGAATTAACACTTCTGCCCATGATAAAATAAGCCGTTACCGCACTCTTTCCGTCAGCAGACTTGCCTATAACTATTCCTCTGCCCGGATATGAGTTGCTTTTAAGCTCGTCATAAATATTAAGGGTCTTCATATCTTGTCCTCCATAATTTTTCTCAGTCTTTAAGGTCAACGTAAGCCTTGCCGTCCTTAATGCTTATCCTGTCCTCGCAGAACAGCGAAACAGCCTTAGGCAAAAGCTTCCATTCAACGTTTTCCATTATCTTCTTCTGTAAACTTTCAGGCGTCTCGTCATTTGCAACATCTACAGCGCCCTGCAAAATAATAGCACCGGCGTCAGCCTTTTCGTTTACAAAATGTATAGTCGCACCCGATACCTTTACACCGTATTCAAGAGCCTTTTCATGAACTCTAAGTCCGTAAAAGCCCTCACCGCAGAATGACGGTATCAGTGCAGGGTGAACGTTTATTATCCTGTAAGGATAAGCCTTTGTGACGCATTCGTCAAGAATGACCATAAATCCGGCCAGCACCACAAGGTCAGCACCTTGTCTGTTAAGCTCAGCCAGAATAGCCTCGCTGTAACTCTTGCTGTCAGCATATTCCTTTCTCGGAATAACGACAGTGCCGATACCTGCATTTTTCGCCCTCTCCAGAGCATAAGCACCATCCTTTGAGGATATAACGCAGGTTATCTTGCCGTTTTTTATAATGCCGCTTTTTTCAGCGTCAATAAGCGCCTGTAGGTTTGTTCCGCCACCTGAAACAAGAACGCATATCTTCTTCATATCTCTTTACCCTTAGCAGATGATAACGCCCATGTCAGAGTCAACAAGCTCGCCCAGAACGTAAGCTTCTTCGCCTGCCGCCTTGATAGCTTCGATAGCCTTGTCAGCGTCAGCCTTGTCAACAACAACTGTCATACCAACGCCCATGTTGAATGTGTTGAACATATCTCTTTCAGGAATGTTTCCTGTCTTTGCGATAACGTCGAAAATAGGAAGTACCTGAACGTCGCTCCTTGCGATCTTTACAGACAGTCCGTCAGGAAGTGAACGTGGTATGTTCTCATAGAATCCGCCGCCTGTGATGTGAGATATAGCCTTTACCTTAACAGAGTCAAGCAGGCTCATAACAGCCTTTACATATATCTTTGTAGGTGTGAGAAGTGTCTCGCCAAGTGTCTTGCCAAGCTCGTCATAGTGAACAGAAAGAGTCTTTTCGTCAACGCTGAATACCTTTCTTACCAGTGAGAAGCCGTTTGAGTGAACACCGCTTGACTTGATAGCTATCATAACGTCCCCGGCCTTCTGAGTGCTTGGGTCAAGTATCTTGTCCTTGTCAACAACGCCAACAGAGAAGCCTGCAAGGTCATATTCGTCAACAGGGTAGAAACCAGGCATCTCAGCCGTTTCGCCGCCGATAAGCGCACAGCCTGACTGTACACAGCCCTCTGCTACACCTGAAACTATCTGAGCTATCTTCTCAGGATAGTTCTTGCCAACAGCGATGTAGTCAAGGAAAAACTGTGGCTTTGCACCGCAGCAGATAATGTCGTTTACGCACATTGCCACGCAGTCGATACCAACTGTGTCATGCTTGTCCATAAGAAATGCTATCTTGAGCTTTGTGCCAACACCGTCTGTGCCTGAAACGAGAACAGGCTTTGTGATACCTGTCATGTCAAGCTCAAACAGACCGCCGAAGCCGCCGATGCCGCTGAGAACACCGCTCGTCATGGTTCTTGCAACGTGCTGCTTCATAAGCTCAACTGCCTTGTAGCCTGCCGTTACGTCAACGCCTGCTTCCTTGTAGCTGTTTGAAAAACTGTTTGTATTCATGATAAAATATCCTTTCAGTTATTTACTTCTTTTCCGATATCTTCGATTCAAATTTGTCCTTAGGCATATCCTTAGGAACTTCGATAGGGTATTTCTCTGTAAAGCAGCCTACGCAGAAATCACACTTTGAATTTCCCGCAAGCTTTTTAACGCTTTCAACACTGAGATATCCCAAGCTGTCTGCACCGATATATTCGCATATTTCTTCATTGGTCATCTTGCAGGCGATAAGATTTTCCTTGCTGTCTATATCCGTTCCGAAATAGCATGGTGCAATGAATGCAGGGGAGGAGATACGAACGTGAACTTCCTTTGCACCTGCGTCCCTCAGCAGTTTGACGATACGTCCCGAAGTCGTTCCTCTGACGATACTGTCGTCTATCATAACGACCCTCTTGCCCTTAACAGTGCTTGAAATAGCGTTGAGCTTTATCTTGACGGAGTTCGTCCTCTCTGTCTGGCTAGGCTGAATGAACGTCCTGCCTATGTATCTGTTCTTGATAAATCCAATGCCGTATGGTATGCCGCTTTCCTGAGAAAATCCCAGCGCAGCGTCAAGTCCCGAGTCAGGCACGCCTATGACGATATCAGCGTCAACAGGGTGTTCTCTCCAAAGATATTTTCCTGCCCTGAGCCTTGCCATGTGAACGCTCGACCCCTCGATAACAGAGTCAGGTCTGGCAAAATATACATATTCAAATACGCATATAGTACCCTTTTTGCCACAGTGAGTCGTGATAGAGTTCACACCGTTTTTGTCAATAACTATCATTTCACCTGGTTTAAGATCTCTTATGTATTCAGCGCCGATGCTGTCAAAAGCACAGGTCTCCGACGCTACCACATAGCCGTCGTCTATCTTTCCGAGGCAAAGGGGTCTGAAGCCGTCAGGGTCTCTCGCCGCAATAAGCTTTGTCGGCGACATAACGAGCAGCGAATACGCACCCTTTATCCTGTACATAGCCTTTTCAAGCGCCGCCTGTATAGACGGTGCTCTAAGACGTTCCTCGGTTATGGCATATGATATGACCTCAGTATCATTTGTGCTGTGGAATATCATGCCCTTGTTTTCATATTGCTCTCTAAGTTCTCTTGCGTTAGTAAGATTTCCGTTGTGAGCGATAGCCATAGGACCCTTTATGTGACGAACAACAAGCGGCTGAGCGTTTGAAGCATTGCAGTTGCCTGTGGTCGAATATCTCACATGACCTATAGCAATATTGCCCTTGCCGAGCCGTTCGAGAGTTTCCTTGTCAAAAACCTGATTGACAAGACCCACGTCCTTGTGATAGCTGAACACGCCGTCGTCGTTTACAACGATACCGCAGCTTTCCTGACCTCTGTGCTGTAATGCGTAAAGAGATACATAAGTCTGAGCCGCAACATCGCTTGTCTTGTTAGTATAAATGCCGAAAACGCCGCATTCTTCATGGATACCTGTTACCAATTAAATCATTCCCTTCCGTTCCAGCAGTAGGTGCAAAGCTCACAGCTTGGCAGACCCACAGCCTTTACAGTGCCTTCAAGCGACTGGAATTCAACAGAGGTAAGCTTAAGTCTCCTGCATATCTCGTCCCTGAGGAGCTTGCCACGCTCAGTGCTTGAATCGCTGTATTCTTCAATGTATTTAACTCCCTCGATACCCTCGTTCTCATCAATGATCTGTCTTGCGATAAGTTCAAGCTCCGAGGTGCTGCGTGAAAAGTTAAGATACTTGCAGCCATACATGATAGGAGGACAGGCTGATCTCATGTGGACTTCCTTTGCACCGTTCTCATAAAGAAACTCAACAGTTTCCCTCATCTGAGTTCCTCTGACGATACTGTCGTCAACGAACAGAAGCTTCTTGCCCTCGATAAGTTCGTGAACAGGTATAAGCTTCATCTTCGCAACTCTGTTTCTCATAGACTGGCTTGTTGGCATAAAGCTTCTAGGCCATGTAGGAGTGTACTTGATGAACGGTCTTGCAAAAGGTATGCCGCTTTTGTTTGCATATCCTATAGCGTGAGGAACGCCCGAATCAGGTATTCCGCAAACGAAATCAACGTCAGGGAGCCTGCCGTTTTTCATATCGTTCTCCGCCATTATCTCGCCGTTGCGTGTTCGCATAAGTTCAACGTTCACGCCCTCATAGCAAGCGGTAGGGTAGCCGTAATAAGTCCAAAGGAAAGTGCAGATCTTTTTCTTGTCTGTACCCTCGCTGAGGATATTGTAGCCGTCCTTGGTTATCTCAGTTATCTCTCCCGCCTTTAGTTCATGACAGGTGGAGTATCCAAGCTTCTGATATGCAAATGATTCAAAAGAAAAGCAATATCCGTCAGAACGCTGTCCTATTATAATAGGAAGCCGTCCGTCCTTATCTCTGGCAACGATCATCGACTTGTCTGTCATTATTGCAAGTGACATCGTGCCTTCTATCTTGTCCTGTGCGTATCTTATGCCGTCAACAAAGCTGTCCTTCTGTGCGATCAGCGCACCGATAAGCCCTGCGGAATTGATAGCGCCGCTGCTCATTGTTTCAAAGTTTGCGCAGCCCTTTTCAAGCAGTTCGTCAGCCAGTTTAGCGGCATTTTGTATTACACCGATAGAGCACACTGCGTAAAGTCCT
>ULWK01001303.1_pt1 | contig 20853 bp, 8 predicted proteins | sample 1960281 | NCBI WGS metagenome assembly ULWK01 (sample SAMEA4835810, study PRJEB28245) | human gut metagenome | biome: gut microbiome; material: fecal sample | place: Denmark | collected 2008 | reverse complement strand
AGATACATATACTGACATAACTAACGATATCAAAAATGGCGTTTTTACGATACAGAATGCAGACGATTTTAAAAAGCTTCTTAATGCAGACCCTGCTGTTTATCAGAATATCACTGTATTGTTTTCAAACAACCAATCTCAGTTTAAGGCTTCTGATTTTACAGGAATAGAAAAAGGACTTGGCAATGAAGAATATCCTTTCATGGGAACAGTCAAAGCAAATGAGGGTTCAGCTATTAATCTTCCTATTAATTTTGCTCTGTTTGAATATCTTAGTGACAGTGCAATTTTAGATACTATTATTTTTGTTAGACCGGAAGAAAAAAATTCAGCTTTGCTTGCTGAGAATGTTATACACGGTGATGTGGCTTCAGCTAATAAGTGGAAAATAAAAGCTGATCCTGTAGATGATTCAGGTGCTACAATTTATAAATCCTTCACATCTGTTATAGGAAATATGAAAAATGGAGCAAATGTCGATCTGGATATCACTCTAAGTAATGGTGTCAAGGTGGAAGTATCAGGCGGGGATAATGCGGGTCTTGCTTGTGGCACTATGGACGAAAAGACAAGTCTTGCTGTAAGCTTGTCAAGTGGTTCGCTTGACGTTTCCGGCAAATCGAACGCAGGCGTATTTGTTGGAAAAATGAGCGCTGATGCAACACTGAACGTTGACAAGTGTGATGTCTTGACAGGCGTAAATGTATCCGCAAACAACGCAGGCGGACTTGTGGGCAGTGCAGAGAATGCAGAAATAAATGTCGGTGAAGGTGTCACCCTTACCATGACCGGAAGCGTTACAGGCTCTGTAACTGCGGGCGGTCTTTTCGGCTCTTATACATACAGTAAAGCCAACGAAAAGACATTTGACATTTCAAAATTCAGTGGCATGAAAATGGCACTTGCTTGTTCATCAGGAGATACCGCTGACAGTGCGGCTGTTGGTTCTGTTTTCGGAGTGCTGATAAACAGCGCAGATAGTGCAAAAATTAGTATCACGGGCACCGCTAATGATACTATTACTTCAAACTTCAATGGCACTGTCAGGGCAGGCTTTTATGGTGGTATTGTCGGAAGATATTCTGCTAATGCTCTTAGCTCTGAACTAGCACTAAGTGATATCACTGTAAATGTGACTGGCTCATGCAATGCCCTTGATTTTGGCGGCCTTATTGGTAAGATAGGTGATAACAGCAAGGCTTATGTAAGCGTCAAGAATACCACTATAAGTATTAATAATCCCACATCATCACAAAATAATTATGGCGGACTTGTGGGCTATGCAGATCAGGCTTTTATTGATGTTGGCGGCAAAGTCACAGTTACTGCAAATAATGTTTCTGCAAACCAGAGCGTAGGTGGCATTGTTGGCAAATTTAATAAAAATGGCGTTGTAAGGCTTGGCGGTGAAACAGACCTTTCAGAATTTTATCCTAAAGACCCTAACAAAAACGGATGTCAGATAGTAGGAAATAGAGGCAATGCTTTGATCTATAGCTTAAGCGGCTGGTCATTTACAAGGACATCTTCAAAAGTCATAGACGATATGGATTGGGGCGGAGTGCTTCGCCTTAACAATTCCGATCTGCTTGAGAGTGCTGACAGTGTTCTGTCTTTTGATGGATCGGGGCATACTGTTACAATAAATGGATTTTCTAATAATAATATTACCATAAGCAATAGGGCAGATTTTGCCCGTGCAGCTTTGATAATGCAGCATGAAAGCAATGATTTTGTTAAGTATAGCGGTGCTAGCAGGGCAGATATGCTTGCGGCAAATATCAGCCTTAGTGCAGATGTTGATATAAGCGACACAGGTCTAACCGGCTTTATGCGTGATAATGATGAGGATACATTCACAGGCACTCTGAATGGCAATAGTCATAAAATTACTATGAGCGTAGGCAAAGACGCTAAGATAGTTTTCCATACTCATAATGGACTTTTTGCAAAGACAAGCGGTGCAAAAATAAGCAATTTAAAGATTGTTTCAAACTTAAATATTGTCGGTGACAATGCTTCTGGCGGTGATGCTTGTTATATTGGTTCTGTGTCTGCATACAACAGCGGAGCTTTGACTATTGACAAAGTGACCGCTGATGTGACCGCATCTCCAAGTGGTGCGTATACTAATTTTGTCGGAGGTCTGGTTGGATATGTTGATGACGCCACAAGTGAAGTTTCATTCACTAATTCTGCTGTAACAGCAAATCTTACATACAATAATAGCACAACAAAGGTAGATTGTACTTGTCTTGGCGGAGTTATCGGAATGGTAGGAGCTGTTACATCAAAGCCTGCACCCGTTATTAAGTTTGATAATGTCACTGTTGGCGGAAAGATAACTGACAAACACACAGGAAGTAACTCTAGAGTTGGCGGACTTATTGCAGAGGTCGGTGCTAAGGATAATTCAGCTTCTGTTGTACCTAATAAGATATCTATCACCAATGTTAATATTAATGCTTTAACAATAAATTCTAGTGGTAAATCAAATAGCGGTGGATTTTTAGGGCATAACTGGTATAGAGTAGAAATTGATCTGAATAGTTTGAATGTAAACAATTCAAGATTAACAGTGAACAATGGCACAGAACTGGGCGGTCTTGTACTTTCCACAACAGGTTATTGGAGCATAAGAGAGGTTAGCTTTGACAGTGTGACAGTAACAGCAAACAACTGTAAAAATTTTGGCATGCTTGCCTCAACTCTTTTTGGTAGAGATTATGACTCTTATGGCTTTGATTATTTTAAAGGTGAAAATGTCAATAATTACAGAAGCTCACGAGATGCAACTTATTTTGAACTTACTAAACCTGATGGATATAAGATCTCACAAGATACTAAGATAAATATAAGCCCAAGCTATTCGTATTTTGATGAGATAGCTCGTTGTAGTATTTATTATTCTTCTTCAGCTAGTTTTATGTCTAATCGTCAAGCCATAATTTCAATTCCTGCTGTTACAGCGGACGGAGAGCGTTTGCTGTATATGGACGGAAAGAACTGCAATACCTATCAAAATCAAACAACAAATAATGGTGCTGTGTGGAAAAATAATTCTTGGGCAAGATATTATTATAACCTTGATGTATATAAAAACGGTAAAGCCACCACAGGCGGAGCTAAGGCTGTTGAGTGGAGTGCAAAGCTTTTTGCGGCAAATAATATAAAAAATTATATTAATAGCACAAATATAGATTTTCCAACAGATGCAGAAATAGATTTGACAGGATATTCATTTTATCCAGTTGATACAAATGGTTGTAATATAAAATCAAATTCAACTATTACTTTTGAAAATAATGGCTTTAATCAGTCTGAAATGGTATCAAGCAATAATAGTGACAATTATGCCCGTACAACTGACGGCATAGATGGAACAAATTTAACTAATGACCATAATCAACATTACATGATGCAATGCGGACTTTTCAGAAATGAAAATGGAGCTGTTACCATAAGCGGTAAACTGACCTTTCAGGGAAATATCGGTAAGGTGAATGGTGGTTCAGGTGCATTGGTTTGCGGCTCGGTTGCTGACGACACCAATACTACAAAAAAATTTGTCAAAATTACCGGCAGTATCGTTCTTGATGATCTGTATGTGAATGATACTTCTTTAAGTTTAAATGGTGAAAATTCTTATGCCCCTTTGCTTATAAATAAGATAGGCAACATGACAGAGATCACTATACAGAATGTGTCACAGAAAAAACACAGTATGACTGCTGAAAAATATAACAAAGGCGGACAGAATTATGCTGCAACAAGCCTTATAGGCAATGTAGGAAGCAAAAAGGGTCAAAATATATCTCTGACTTTCTCAAATATCAAGCTTGACGCAAGTAATGAAAATTCAATTTTCAAAAATGCTACTTTGCTTGAAAGCTTTCAGCATTCTGACGGAGCAGGCTCTTCTGCAATATACAACTATAAATGGGAAGACGATTGGGGTACAGAAGAAAAGCATAATGTAACCTACGGAAGAGAAGTGTCTGACACCATAAAGAATCGTGTAGATGATGTGAGCAGGCAGAATAAGTATCATGGCGATTGGAGTAAAGATGACAGGTATACTTCCCCTGTCAAAAATAACGCAACAGAGGAATATAGCTTTACTGAATACAAGCCATATGTTGCTAAATCGTATGATACCGCCCAAAACTATGATGAGATAGACGTAAACCTTGAGCGACCATATTTGGACGAGGGTTGCGGAACATACTCTGATCCATATATCCTTGACGCTTCTACACTTGCGGAGGTCGCAAGAGTTATCAGTACAGCCGCACCTACAAATGGCTGGGAAGTAAACTATAATGCAAATGTTTCTGCCGATACATCGACTGTTAATGCTAATAGTGCTTTTTGCAAAGGCACTAATCATAAAACTTATACTTATGATGGAGCAGGCAATTTCGTAAGCGGAAAGGAAAAAGTTTCAAAAGATAACATGATCAAATATCTTTGCGAGGCTTATTACAAGATAAATGATGATATAGTTCTCGGCAGTTCTTTTGCAGGTCTTGGCGGAACATCAAACAGTTACGTTTTCAGGGGCGTTATTGTTGGACAGAAGAAATCCGACGGAACATATCCAACTATCACCAATAATTCTGCAAGCCCGCTCATCAGGTTCAGCAGCGGAAGTGTTGTAAAAGATATCAACATAGAATATACCAAAGAAGTAACGCTTTCAAAAAACAATAATAATAAATTAAACTATAGTACCGGAAAGACGGAGTATTATGGTGGTGTTATGGGCGTTGTGTTCGGTGGAGATAATATCATAGATAATGTCAAGGTAACAAATCCTAATATAACATTTGCAAAGAACGATAACAGCAAACAACATCTCATTACTGCAGGCGGATATGTTGGCGCCATAGTTTACGGCGGCGTTATTTTCAGAAATATGGACATCGTTGCCAAAGATAGTGCGCTTACAATCAGCAATACTGTGGCAGTGGGTGAAGACGTATATACCAATCTTTTTATCAATCCATATATAGGCAGAGTTGTAAACGGCTTTGCTATCGAAGAGGGAACAACGTTTGGTAAGTCAACTAACCTTAACAATGGCAGGAAAAATTATCTCATCACGCAGTTTAAGAGTGAGCTAAGTGATGAAGAAAAATTAAATGTTATTGCCGGCACGACCAATAATATTGAAGTGCCTAATGCACAGGCGTTGTTTATGCTGTCTATCATATCACAGTCCGGTATGGGATATACAGACCGTAATAAAAATACTTGCGGCTATGGTCACTATACTTTTACTCGAAATGCAGACTATTCAAAAGTTGGCACAGCTACATTGACTTCTGATGATAAAGATTACAAAACTGCGCTCTCAGATTATCAAAGACTTGAAAGGGCTACGGCTACAAGCAAGGAATATGAAAAGAAAAATTCTGTAATGCTAAAAAAATATACAAAGCCAAGTGAAAAAGGTCTTTATGAAGCAAAGTGGGCACACGATTCAAAAAAGAACTTTACTGTTAATCTCACAGGAAGTGGAACCTATGACCTCACCGGAACCGGTTTTCGTGGTATAAATCAGTTGTTTGATGCAACAAATAGTAACTTGGGCGACATTAAATGTGATTATACTTTGTCTTTGACAGCTATCCAGGGAAATAATCAGACTATAAAGCTCGATACAGATATAAAAGCCTATGCTGTGAAAATAACGGATAACAAGAGCGGTAGCACTATTGAATTTCAAGATGTGGATAACTATAAATATCGTACCGCATTTGCCTCCGTAAAAGGAGTTGGGTTGATAAACTGTTCAACGTATGCTTTAACTGTAAAAAACCTTAAGCTTTCCGGCAAGATGAGCGTTAAGACGTATAACAACGATGGACAATCGTATGTTAATGAAGACCTTTCTACAGGTGGTATTGTTGGCGGAGTACAGAGTTCTTGCAAGTTTAGCGGAATAACATTGACCGATCTTGAAATATATGGTGCATATACTGTGGGAGGACTTATAGGAAAGTCAACAAATGATATCAATATAAGTAACGTTAAGTCTGAAAACAGTGGCGTTTATGTGTATGGCGGATTTGAAACAGGCGGTCTTGTGGGAAATTCTCAGAAAGGCAACGAATTCGCTGTTAAGGATTCTAAGATAAAAATTAATAAAGTTGAATTTGCTAATCTTGATAAAGGCACAAAAACTTGGTTTGGCGTAGGTGGAATCGCAGGCAATGCAAATATCAAAACGACAATAAGCAATGTTCAGCTTACAGCCTATAATAAAGACAGCTTTATCGGTTCAAAAAAAGACAATAAACCCCTTGCAACCCAGACAATGAACGAGGGCGGTCTTATAGGACTGTCTAACGGAGCATGCACAATAACAAACACAAGCGTCAGCGTCGATGTTTATGGTAGTAATGCTGGTGGATTCGTTGGAATAAACAAAAACCAGTTGTCTATCAATGACTGTTACTATGGAGAAACATCTGAAACATCAGCTTGCGGTGTTTATGGCTATACAAGTTCAGGCGGAATGGTCGGCACACAGAATGCGGCTGTGACCATATCAAAGTCTGCTGTAAAAAATGCAACGATAGGTATACCAACCGCTAAAACTGGTGATGCAGGTATCGGAGGTTATGTTGGCATTAAAACAAGCGGTGATCTGAAGATAACTGATTGTGAAGTCAACAATGTTACTCTGTCAGCAGAAGATAAGTCCAAGGGCGCAGGTGCAGGCGGTGTGATCGGTCATAATGACGGCGGCAGCACTTATGCTTATGATATTCTCATAAATAAATTAGGCTATGTAAGAGGCAACAATAGCGTATCTGTTTCTAACTTGATAGGTTGGAACAAGGATGAAAATCTATCATCTAAATTTATTGGAGTATCGGTAAATAACACGGATTGTTTACCTGATATACAGTATAATAATTCAGAAGCACCTACCAACTTTACCGCAGTTCATACTGACTATAACGGCGTTCAGAATAATACTCAAAATATCGGTGAGGGAAGCAGTTCACACGTTGATATTTATTCACCTTATGTCAATATAAACCCAAGCGTTCCTGTCGGCGGTAAGACTTTCGCAGGTGATTTTGTTGGCGGAAATATGCAGACTATCATTAGTGACGCTGCTTCTTATACGAATGGCACAACGACAAAATCCTATGGCATAAACAGTACCATAAAGACATATGCAGAGGATCTGGCTAATTCAAAGCTTACAACATTTCGTCAGGCCTCTGAGCTTGATGTTCAGGAGCTGAACGATCTTCCAGTTTTGCTTATAGATGATAACTCATCGTTGAATATCACACAAATGCTCGCAAAGTATATCTCAGTTCTGACAAATTGTGATGTTTGCGACAGCAGTTCAAATAAGCTGAAAACAACAGATCTTATGAATGTAAGCACAGCAACTTATGTGTATGATAACGACGTTTTGAAAAAATCAGACAAAAGCACTCTTACGTTTAACAGCAAGACAGGATATTTCAAGGTCACAGACGGTCAGTATGACAATGACGGCACAAACAGATTTACTGTCATTACTCTTGATTATATCGACCCAACGGGAAGTGACAAAACTGCTCTTAGACTTCATATTCCTGTTTTTGTAAGAAAGGTGCTTGATTTCAGCTTCCAATCTTACGTTATCTCAGGCACAGACTATAACCATTCTCACTATACGGATAAAACAAAGCTTGCTTTTGAGAGCTTTGATGCACCTGTTACTACTTATTTTAAGTATTCCTATTACAAATCTGCTAACGAATGGGAAAAAATGCTCAATAACGGTGACAGTCTGCTTTGGAGCTTTGACAAAAAGCTTTATCTTATTGGTGATAGTGCCACTGACAGTGGTGTGCTTACCGATGATACAAAGCTAACTCTTGTTGATGCAAATAACAATGACAAGACTTATCATTCTACCGCAAGTGATGCTAAGTTTAATAAAACAACTGGTGAGCTTGACTTGACAAATATAAGTGGCTTTAAACCGGTTACAATGAATGATGTACTGTTAAGATATGCGTCGGTAACAGCTAAAGAATCATCTGACGGAACACTTGTTGAGGCTGCTGATGAAGCTACAGCTACTGTAAAAACAAGCGACGGCAAGTATTATAGACCTGCTGGTGAGAATGAAACAGTCACTTATAAGATAACTGTTTCAGCGAATAGTGATACACCAAAAAATGATAATGACGAAATGATAATAAGCGAGAACTATTATCTCACTATCAATATTCCGGAAACGGGAAGCACAAAAAAGTCATCAAAAACTTTGTGAATTATTATAGCGGTAATAAGCCAAGAAAGCTCAATGGCAATATTCCTACAAACCTTGTCCAAGTGACAAATAATGACACTGGCGCATATGTTATTGCAAACTTTTTTACACAGCTAGTAAGTGTGACGGCTCATGACCCAGAGGAGATAACAGCGTCAAATAATTTTGTTCGTGCGACAATGACGTCAAAGATAAGCATTGATCCGAGCCTTAGAGATACATTTAATGGCTATAAGAGTGACGATTTCAATATGTATCAGGCTTTTAAATTCTCTATGAAGAGCTTTGATGAAAACGATGCGGGAGCTAATGCAAAGATCATTGCAGGAACTTCGGTGAATGTTGATTACAGCATTTTAAACAGTTCAGACACAGAGTTATCAAACGCAAAAATAAGCAAGACTGAGACACTTTCAGAAGCTAAAGACAGCTATATGCTGATGTATCCCGATTCGGTCTACGATTATATCAATAGTGACACAAATGGTTCTATAACTGTCAAGGCTGATATCAGCTTAACTTATGGTACTGCAGGGATCATAGATCAGTTTCCTGAGCGTAAGGACGGGGATACAAAAACCGGTATAGGAGTAAATGCGGCGTCTTATGTTGCATATAGCCAGAACAATATTGAGAACAGCTCTATCTCTGCAAGTGGAGTTATGCCTGCCAGACGCTATTATAGAAAGGCAATGACGGTGGCACAGCTAAACTATAACGTTGCAGAGTCAACGGTTCTTGAGTCGAAGGATTCACCATTTTCTCAGCTTGGTATCAATGCCAAAGATATGACTACAGAAGAAATGGCAATAACAGCAAATGCTATCTATGATCTGTCTGCTTTGAGTCGATCAACAAAGGACAGTGGCAAAAAAATACAGTATACAATGAGGTTGTATGTTAAGGACAATAGTGGCGATTATAAGCAGACAAACGATATTAGCAAATATCTCAGTAGCTTTACTTTGGAAAACGCCACACCAAGCAGTGGTCTGAATGGCAAGGAGTGCGTTTTTACCACTGACTATAATGGGGAAGAACAAAACACAGCCGTTACGAAATTTACAGTAAAAACAGGCAAGGCTTTTGAGGAGCAGGGACTTACCTATGCGAACTATAGAGTTGAGCTTACCGCAGTATTGCTTAATGACAACAACTCAGTTGTTAATGGAACTACCTCAAGCGACTATGTTGTTTACACAAACGCAAAAATAGAAACAGGCTTTATAAATTCATAATAAGCAGGCATTTTCAGGAGAAAATTATGACAAAAAGCATTTTTGGAAAATTCAGAAAATTAGAAAAAAAGAAGAAGCTCCAGCTAGTCATAGCAGTATCCATCTCGGTGGTACTGCTTGTGGCACTGCCTGTTTATGCGTGGTTTACTCACAAACGTTCTATTGCTCTTACAACAAAAATAAATGCCCCTACTCAGCTTTATATCACCGCAGGAAACAAAGAATCTGTGGCAAATCTTGAAATGGCAGATATAGACGTTGAGAACGGCAGTTATAAAGACTTTGTTTTCGGCATAGGCGGAGCAGACGTGCAACAATATCAAATACAGCTTGCACATACAACGAATATCCCTTTTGAGTATGAGATATACCGTGCGAAAAGCGTCAGTGAAACTGAAAAATCAGAAGCTGTCGTTTATGTTTCTGATGAAGAGAATAAAACGTTTTATTACAAAATAGACGGCAATAAGATCTCAGGACATTATCTCAATCAGCAAGGCTCGGAGATACTTGCTGACAGCACACTTCACGAAAAGTCCTATGACAGCTACGGCAATGTTCAGAAAAATGCCGAAGCACTTTATTGGCAATCTGATGGTCTAAGTGTAAATGATGCAGAAAACCCGTTTTGCGATTATTTTATAATAAGAGTAAAATGGAATGATAAAGTCCAAAACAATAAAGAAACTGATATGGTCTACCTGACAGTTCAGAGAAAGTAATATATCACAAAATAGAGAGGAGGGCGGCTGTTATGAAAGACAAATTTATAAAAAAGCTTAAAAGATCGTGGCTTGCAATATGGATAGCTTTTGCGGCAGCCGCACTCAGTACTATTGGCGTCCTGGCGGCTTATACCAGCGTTTCAAGTGTAAAGCGAGTTGTATCCACACAAAAGGGAGCCGGCATGCTGTTTTCATCTAATTATCTTACAACAGATGAAAATGATCTTCCAAGGACGATAACTTTTAGCAGTATGGAAAACTCGCCTTGTGTGACAGTCAATGTGTGCAACTATCCGCAAACATTGATAAAGCATAATGACAAGGATATCACATACACTTTGACAGTCGAGCTTGTGGACAGCAACGGAAATGCCGTTACCGGAGAAGAAACTGCGAAATACTCAGTTGAATATAACGGTGAAAAAAAGACTTTTGGAAGCAATTCAAAAATAGAGTTTTCACTTCTGAAACTTATGGCTGACGATTTCAACAAGCATGAATTTGTGCTGACTTTTGATAAGTCACAGCTCACAAAGTCTGACATATACATGAGAGTGACAGCCACTCCTACAAATCAGGCAGAGTTGAAACCGCTCTCAGCAAAGCTTGGCGTTATCTATATAAATAATAACACATCAGCAACATGGACAGGCACATTCATCGACAATGCTACTTCGCCTAAAGATCTTGACGGCTTCAACTATCGCCTGTCAGGCAGCGGCGAGGGTACTGTCACACTGACATGGAACACGAAATATGTTGATATCAGCACATGGTTTAAAAACACTTATGATCTGATTATTTCAAAGGACAGTTCTGGCATAGCCACTGCAACTATGAAAGTGAATTCTGCCGAGAAAAATCAATATGATATTCAGTTCTATCGAACGAACGGCATTAACAGTGCAGAGCAGTGGTCTGACGGTAATCATACCAATATTACGGTGAATGGAACGGGATTTGTATCAATGAGTTTCACTCAAGGCGCAGCGAAAGAAAATTAGAATATGTACAAAAAAACGGACTGCAAACAAAATGCAGTCCGTTTTTCTGTAGGGACGAACAGTGTTCGCCCGTTATTATATCCGTGTAATGTTCAGTACGAAAGCTTAGAGTGCAGACTTCAAAGCCTCAGCAAGCTGAGCAGGACATGATGTGCCACGTCCGTTGCAGTCGATACCCTCAAGTCTGTCAATAACGTCTTGAACCTTCATGCCCTCAACAAGCTTTGATACACCCTGTGTGTTGCCGTTACAGCCACCTGTGAAATGCACTTTCTTTACGATACCGTCCTCTACTTCGATATCTATTTTTCTTGAACATACTCCCTTTGGAGTGTAGCTGATCGTTGCCATTTGAAAAACCTCCTAAATTCTTGCTACGCCTGTTTCTCTTGCAGCCTTTGCCACAGCCTCAGCCACAGCGACCGGTACTGACCTGTCAAAAGAGTTCGGCAGAATAAATTCCGCACTGAGCTTGTCCTCAGGAACACAGCCTGCGATAGCCTTTGCGGCAGCCATTTTCATTTCCTCGTTTATGTCAGAAGCCCTTACTGCAAGTGCACCCTTGAAAATTCCAGGGAAAGCGATAACGTTGTTTATCTGGTTAGGGAAGTCTGAACGTCCTGTGCCAACGATAAACGCACCAGCCGCCTTTGCTTCGTCAGGCATTATCTCAGGAGTCGGGTTAGCCATTGCGAAAAGTATAGGCTTATCATTCATGGATTTAACCATTTCAGCGGTCACAAGCTTTGGCTTGGAAACACCTACGAAAGCGTCTGCACCCTTGAGTGCGTCGGCAAGAGAGCCGTGGAGCTTGTTCTTGTTTGTTACCTTTGCCATTTCAGCGTGAGCCTCGTTAAGATAATTGTCGCCCTCGCAGATTATTCCCTCACGGTCTACCATGATAAGGTTGCCGATGCCGAGAGAAAGCAGCAGCTTTCCTATAGCACAGCCGGCTGCACCTGCGCCGTTTATTACCAGTGTGATGTCGCTTATTTTCTTGTTTGCCACCTTGCAGGCGTTCATAAGTGCCGCACCGACAACGATAGCAGTTCCGTGCTGATCGTCATGGAAAACAGGGATATCAACTTTTTCTTTAAGCTTAGCCTCTATCTCAAAGCACCTTGGAGCGGCGATATCTTCAAGATTTATGCCGCCGAAGCTGTCTGATATCATGGCGATGGTGTTTACTATTTCGTCAACGTCATTGGACTTTATGCAAAGTGGAAAAGCGTCAACGTCTGCGAACTCCTTGAAAAGTGCACACTTGCCCTCCATAACAGGCATACCAGCCAGTCCGCCAATATTGCCAAGACCAAGCACAGCAGAGCCGTCTGTGATAACACCCACAAGATTTGCACGTCTTGTAAGCTCATATGAAAGGTCAGGATCTTTCTGTATCTCAAGGCAAGGCTGAGCAACGCCAGGTGTGTAAGCCAGCGTCAGGTCTTTTGCATTGTTTACCTTTGCTCTTGAGCAGACCTCTATCTTGCCTTTCCATTCTCTGTGTTTCTGTAGGGATTCTTCCATTACGTTCATTTTATACAGTCCTCTCTATTACAGCCAAACTAGGCTTTGTTACGCATTAAAGGAACATTACCGCATGATAATGTCCCTTTATTATACCATATTATTTCTCTGTTTTCACAGCCGCTTTGTTAGCTTTTTGTGAATTTATATGAATGAGTTTAAATAGCTTGTCAAGATTTTCCTTGTCAGTGGTCATGCTTCCGATATGTGTCATAGTCTCATTATACAGACCGTGGAAGTCAGAGCCACCAGTCACTATCAGGTCATGTTCCTTTGCGATATCCACAAGCTTCTGCTGTTGAGTTGGAGTAGCAGAGTAATGATAAGCTTCAATTCCGTCAAGCTTTCCTGCCTCGATAAGCTCAAGAAGCAGCTCGGTGTTGTTGAACATAACAGGGTGTGCCATAACAGCAATGCCCTTTGCGGAATGGATAAGATCAAGCACAAAGTTTACGTCAGGATATTCACGGGTCACAAGACATTCGCCGTTTGGATATGCAAAAAGCTTGTCGTTCACAGAGCCGTAAAGCTCAGTGGCATAGCCGTAATTCACTAATGCTCTCATGATATGCTGCTTGAAAATGCTCTTTGAGCTTTTTGTGTAGTGCAGTACAGCATCGGCAGGAATAGGATATCTTGCCATTACCTTTTCTATCATTTCCTTTGCACAGTCTTTTCTTATCTGGCATGACTTCAGGCAAAGACCCTCGAGCCTGTCAGGTTTCTGCGGTGCATAGCAAAGAATGTGTACTTTTGAATTGCGCTTCTTGTCCCATGCGGAAAGCTCTACCGCAGGAATGACCTTGACCCCATAACGTTCGCCAAGTATTTGCGCTCTGTTTGATGATGAAAGAGTATCATGGTCTGTTATCGCAAGAAAGTCAAGTCCCATTCTTTTTGCCTGAACAATGACCTCTTCTATACCAAGCGAGCCGTCAGACAGTGTTGTGTGACAATGCAGATCTCCTGTCATACCTTTGTTCCTCCAAATCTATAAAATATATCTGTCATTTTCTGTATATATAGTACAGCCGTTAAATTTGACTAAATAATTATAACATATTTTATATACATTTGCAAGCACTTTTGAACAATTTACACAAAATTTGCATGAAAATTATATTATTTTGTCGTATATGACAAATCCGCAGTGTCGAAATAGTGCGATTTAACGAAATATCAGAGCTTATATCCGAAGAATTTTTCGCAAAACCATACGTCTTTAACCTGAAAGCTCTTGCCGTTTATATATTCAAGTATACCTGCGTCAGTGGTGAATTTAAAGGTGAGCTTGTACGAATAAAGTGCCTGCGTTTTCACATTGTATGCACGATTGACTTTATTTATTCCGTATTTGCCGTCACCGAGAAGTGGATAGCCGATGTGTGCAAGATGCGCCCTTATCTGGTGGGTCCTGCCTGTGACAAGGTCAACTTCAAGAAGTGCAAGATCATCAGCCTTGTTTTCCGCAAGCACACGATAAGAGGTTATCATGGTGCGGCTGCCCTCAAATTTCTTGTCAGACACCTTGACAGTTTTTGTGGTTTCATCTTTCTGATGATAAGCCGTGAGCCGTGCAGACTTTTCCTTTGGTATGCCAACGGTCACGCAAAGATAAAGCTTTTCAAGCTCTCTGTCTTTAACTTTCTGATTAAGCACACGCAGGCTTTCAGCATTTTTCGCACATATTACAATGCCCCCTGTGTTGCGGTCTATCCTGTTGCAAAGGGCAGGAGCAAAAGACAGCTCCTCCTCAGGACGGTATTCACCCTTTTCATAAAGATAGTGCTGTATCCTGTTTATGAGCGTGTCCGCCGAACCGCTTTCGTCCTCATGTACCACAAGTCCGCACTTTTTGTCGCAAAGGATAATATTCTCGTCCTCGTAAATAATATTCAAAGACGTTGGCGCACTGAGAAAAGCAGGTCTGTCAGCAACTTCGCCCTCGAAAAATTCGTCATTGATGTAAAGCTGCATAACGTCACCGCAAGCAAGCCGTGTGGATATCTCACAGCGTTTGCCGTTGACCTTGATACGTTTTAGACGCAGATATTTGTACAGCAGATTTTTAGGCAGTTTCGGCACAGCCTTTGTGAGAAACTTGTCAACACGCTGACCTGCGTCATTCTGATTTATTATAAATTCTCTCATGTCATACCTCAGAGCTTCACACGAGCGGAGAATCCTCCGTCAATAAGCTCGTCAAGACCGGTGCTGTCAGCACCGCTTTCACGGAGAAGCAGAAGAATTTCTGACATATCGCAGGCTTTGCCTTTACGGCGAGATATCTCCTCTTCACATTTGATAGCATATTGTAAAGGCTTTTTGTCAGCAGGGAAGTTCACATCTGAGCCTTGAGCGATGAGCCATTTGATGAAATCAACACTTCGCTTGTCAGGCTTGAGAACACCGTCCTGCTCAACAAAGTCAGCACTTTCGATAGCAGTGAGCAGGAAAGTAAGCCCGTTGCTGTCAGTGTCGTTGTAGTCCACATCATCAGAGATGAATAAGAATTTAAGCTCTTCCAGTTCACGCTTTGAGAGGGTGTAGTTGTATTCGTCATATGATCTATTCATGTTACGTCCTCCTGAAATTATTACTATAGTGATATTATAACCTAAAGTGTGGGAGAATGCAAGGGGGGAGCGGTATTAAGTGAGGAGTGAGGAATGAGGAATGGGCAAAGCTGAACAGAGATGTGGACAAGCATCGAGCGTAGCGATTTTGCGGCAGAAGAACCTCTCCAGAACAATCTGTAGGGGCGAACAGTGTTCGCCCGTGTTCAGGATTTGCTGTAAATTCAGAATTGTCGGGGAGAATTTTTTTTGCTGCCGAACCTTATTGTTGCCGTGGGCTTATTACTTCGACGAGCGAACAGCGTTCGCCCGTGCTCAGGATTTGCTGTAAATTCAGAATTGTCGGGGAGAATTTTTTGCTGCCGAACCTTGTTGTTACCGTGGGTTTGTTTCTTCGACGGGCGAACGGTGTTCGCCCCTACACATACATCGAGCTGATACCGCAGGTTGAGTAACAATATCAGTCCGAAAAATCGTACATATACGCAAATTCAAAAAATATTGATAAAAAAGCCTTTACAATTAAAAATAATTGTAATATAATGATTAAAACAACTGTTCGATTGAGGAGGCATTTATGGATAAGTTTCAGCTTGTTTCAGATTATAAGCTATCGGGCGACCAGCCTGAGGCTGTGGACGCTTTAGTAAAGGGTATCGAAAGCGGTATGAGAGAACAGACCCTTATGGGCGTTACCGGTTCCGGCAAGACCTTTACTATGGCAAACGTTATTGCTAGGATAAACCGTCCAACGCTGGTGCTTGCCCATAATAAGATACTTGCCGCTCAGCTTTGCTCTGAGTTCAAGGAGTTTTTTCCGAACAATGCCGTGGAATATTTCGTGTCCTACTATGACTATTATCAGCCTGAAGCCTATGTGCCTAGCAAGGACGTTTATATCGAAAAGGACAGCTCCGTTAATGACGAGATAGATAAGCTCAGACATTCCGCTACCTCCGCTATCGCTGAACGCCGTGACGTTATTATCGTTGCCAGCGTTTCTTGTATCTATTCCCTTGGTGACCCTGAGGAATATAAGTCCATGGTGGTGTCTATACGTCGTGGTATGGAGAAATCCCGTGACAGGCTTATCGCCGACCTTGTGGGTATCCAGTATGAGCGAAACGATATAAATTTTGTGAGAAACAAGTTTCGTGTCAGGGGAGATGTGGTGGAGATATTCCCTGCAAATTCTACTGATACAGCTATCAGAGTGGAGTTCTTCGGAGATGAGATAGACCGTATCACTGAAATAAACGTGGTGACTGGCGAGGTGCTTTGCTCACTTGCCCATGCGGCGATCTTCCCTGCTTCCCATTATATTGTCAGCCGTGATAAAATGCACGACGCTATCGAGGAGATAAAGCAGGAGCTTGACGAGCGTATCAAGTATTTTAAGGATAACGATATGCTCATCGAGGCTCAGCGTATCGCACAGCGCACCAACTATGATATTGAGATGTTGGAGGAGATAGGCTTTTGCAGCGGTATCGAGAACTATTCCCGTGTGCTTGCAAGACGTCCCGCAGGCTCTACGCCATTCACTTTGCTTGACTTTCTGCCTGAGGATTTTGTGCTTTTCGTGGACGAATCACACGTTTCTCTGCCGCAGGTAAGAGGTATGTATGCAGGCGACAGAGCACGAAAACAGACCCTTGTTGACTACGGTTTCAGACTGCCGTCAGCAATGGATAACAGACCGCTGACCTTTGATGAGTTCTATTCTCATATCAATCAGGCGGTTTTCGTGTCAGCTACCCCAGGACCTATCGAGCAGGAAAGGTCACAGCAGATAGTGGAGCAGGTCATAAGACCGACAGGTCTGCTTGACCCTGAGATAATCGTAAAGCCGACTGAGGGTCAGATAGAGGATTTGCTCAGCGAGATAAATATGCGCACAGCTAAAAACCAGCGTGTGCTTGTTACTACTCTTACAAAGAAAATGGCTGAGGATCTCACAAATTATCTCAAGAGCTTTGACATAAAGGTGAGATATATGCACCACGATATCGACACTATCGAGCGTATGGAAATAATCCGTGACCTGCGTCTGGGCGAGTTTGATGTGCTCGTTGGTATCAACCTTTTGCGTGAGGGTCTTGACCTGCCTGAGGTAACTCTTGTGGCTATACTTGATGCCGATAAAGAGGGCTTCCTGCGTTCTGAAAGCGCACTTATACAGACCATAGGCAGAGCCGCACGAAACGCTGAGGGCAAGGTAATAATGTATGCCGACACCGTGACACGTTCAATGGAAAAGGCTATCACCGAAACTGAGCGCCGTCGTGCAATACAGATGAAGTTCAACGAAGAACACGGCATAGTTCCGAAAACTATCGTCAAGGATATAAGAGATGTAATAGAAATATCCACCAAGGAAGAGGTGGAATACGAAGCAAGGCAGAAAACAAAGCTTTCAAAGCAGGAAACTGCAAAGCTTATAGAAAAGCTCACAAAGGAAATGAAAGAGGCGGCAAAGCTGCTTGAATTTGAGCACGCCGCATTCTTGCGTGATAAAATTGCGGAGTTAAAGGGTGAGAAGAAATAAAAAGCCTTGCGAAACATAAAACGGATATACACCCACAAAACGTGTGTAGGGGCGAACACCGTTCGCCCGAATATCCTTTTGCAAAGCCGTTTGCTGACTGCCGTGAAAGTAATGTGCAGGTAAACGGGCGAACGATGTTTTCCCGCCTCCATACCAATATGTGATTTTTCAATACCAAAAGGAGAGTAAAGAATACCAATGCCAATTAACGAGATAGTTATAAAAGGTGCAAGAGAGCATAATCTCAAAAATGTTGATGTTACCATACCGAGAGATAAGCTTGTTGTTATGACAGGTCTTTCGGGTTCGGGTAAATCTTCTCTTGCATTCGATACCATATACGCTGACGGACAAAGACGTTATGTTGAGTCGCTGTCATCTTATGCGAGAATGTTTTTGGGTCAAATGGACAAGCCTGATGTTGACAGCATAGAGGGACTTTCCCCTGCTATATCCATAGACCAGAAAACTACTTCCAAAAACCCTCGTTCAACTGTTGGAACAGTCACCGAGATATACGATTATCTCAGACTGCTTTACGCCCGTATAGGCGTGCCCCACTGTCCTGTCTGCGGAAGAGAGATACGTCAGCAGACTGTTGACCAGATAGTGGATAAGATAATGGAGCTTGACGAGGGCACTAAGATACAGCTTTTAGCTCCTATCGTCAGAGGACGTAAGGGCGAGCACACTAAAGAACTTGACCGTGCAAGAAAATCGGGCTATGTGAGAGTGCGTATAGACGGCATAACCTATGACCTTTCGGAAGAGATAAAAATAGAGAAAAATAAAAAGCACACTATCGAGATAGTCGTTGACCGACTTGTTATCAAGGAGGGTATAAAGTCCCGTCTTACCGACAGTATCGAAACTGTTTCTTCGCTTACAGGGGGACTTGTGGGAGTTGACGTTATCGGCGGAGAGGAAATGCTTTTTTCTCAGAATTACGCCTGCCCTGAGCATGGTGTTTCTATCGACGAGCTGACTCCTAGAATGTTCTCTTTCAACAATCCTTTCGGTGCTTGCGAAAAGTGTACAGGTCTTGGCGTGTTCAAGAAGATAGATCCTGAGCTTATTATCCCTAACAAAGACCTTTCCATAAGGCAGGGTGCGATAAAGGCAAGCGGCTGGAACAGCCTTGAAGAAGGCTCTATCGCCATGATGTATTTCAACGCCATTTCCGAGACCTACGGCATATCCCTTGACGAGCCTGTGAAAAATCTCGACAAGGACGCTGTAGACATTTTCCTTTACGGCACGCAGGGTCAGAAGCTTCACCTAAAGCGTGGGAACAAGTTCTATAAGGCTGACTATCAGGCTGAATTTGAGGGCGTTATACCAAACCTTGAAAGACGTTATAAAGAGTCGAACAGCGATTGGGCGAAGGCTGATATTGAGGCTTATATGAGCGATGAAAAGTGTCCTGCCTGCCATGGTGAAAGGCTTAAAAAAGAAAGCCTGAGCGTTACAGTTGGCGGAATAAATATCGCAGAGCTTTGTCACAAGTCGGTGGCAAAGGCACTGGAGTTTTTTGAAAACCTTGAGATAAGCGACCGTGACAAGCTTATCGGTGAGCAGATAATAAAAGAGATAAAGTCACGCCTTGGCTTTCTCAAAAGCGTGGGACTTGAATATCTCACGCTGTCACGTTCCGCAGGCACACTCTCAGGCGGTGAGAGCCAGCGTATAAGGCTTGCAACGCAGATAGGCTCATCACTTGTGGGCGTGCTGTATATCCTAGACGAGCCGTCTATCGGTCTGCATCAGCGTGACAATGACAAGCTTATCGCCACGCTGAAAAGGCTTCGTGACCTTGGCAATACCCTCATAGTGGTAGAGCATGATGAGGACACAATGCGTGCGGCAGATTTCGTGGTTGACGTTGGACCAGGGGCAGGCATTCACGGCGGTGAGATAGTCTGCGCAGGAACTGTTGACGATATAATGAAGTGCAAGCGTTCTATTACAGGACAGTATCTCAGCGGTGCAAAGAAAATACCTGTCCCTGAAACACGCAGACAGGGCAACGGCAAGTTCCTGAAAGTCATCGGTGCAACACAGAACAATCTGAAAAACATAGATGTTGAGATACCTCTCGGCACTTTCACCTGCGTAACAGGTGTGTCAGGCTCAGGCAAATCATCACTTGTGAACGAGATAATCTACAAGGAGCTTGCGGGCAGATTAAATCGTGCGAAAATACGCTCTGGAGCATTCAAGGAAATGCAGGGGATAGAGCATCTTGATAAGGTCATTGATATCGACCAGTCGCCTATCGGCAGAACGCCAAGGTCTAATCCTGCCACCTACACAGGGGTTTTCACCGATATCAGAGAGCTTTTCGCACAGACCGCTGATGCAAAGATGAAAGGCTACGGTGCAGGACGTTTCTCATTTAACGTCAAAGGCGGAAGATGTGAAGCCTGCGAGGGCGACGGAATAATCAAGATAGAAATGCACTTTTTGCCTGACGTGTATGTGCCATGTGAAGTCTGCGGTGGTATGAGATACAACCGTGAAACGCTGGAAGTTAGATATAAGGGCAAGAACATCTATGACGTGCTTGAAATGACAGTGGAAGAGGGCGTTGAGTTTTTCAGTGCTATCCCTAAAATAAGCCGTAAGCTTGAAACACTGTATGAAGTTGGTCTTGGATATGTGAAGATAGGGCAGGCGGCTACAACGCTTTCAGGCGGTGAAGCACAGAGAGTCAAGCTTGCAACAGAGCTTTCAAAGAGAGCCACGGGCAGAACTATATATATCCTAGACGAGCCGACTACAGGACTTCATACTGCTGACGTGCATAAGCTTATAGAGGTATTGCAGAAGCTTGCAGACGGGGGAAATACAGTGCTTGTTATCGAGCATAATCTTGATGTAATAAAGACCGCAGACTATATCATAGACTTAGGACCTGAGGGCGGTGACGGCGGCGGAACTAT
>ULWK01005079.1_pt1 | contig 20889 bp, 19 predicted proteins | sample 1960281 | NCBI WGS metagenome assembly ULWK01 (sample SAMEA4835810, study PRJEB28245) | human gut metagenome | biome: gut microbiome; material: fecal sample | place: Denmark | collected 2008 | reverse complement strand
CGGGCGGCCCGGTGGGCCCTGGCAGACCGGGGCGTCATCACCGCCGCCCGCCGCGGCGGCGACGTGACCATGGACGAGCTGCCCCAGGCCGCCCGGCAGTGCCGGGTGGTGGTCAATGCCACCCCCCTGGGCATGGAGGGCTTCCCGCCGTTTGCGGATCTGTCCTTCCTGGATAGCCTTCCCGCCGGCGCGGCGGTGTTTGACCTGATCTACGCCCCCCGGAAAACGGAGCTGTATCAGGCGGCCAGGACCCGGGGCCTCATCGCCATCACCGGCATGGAGCTGCTGGTGCAGCAGGCCATTCTGGCCTTCAACCATTTCACCGGCGCGGGGCTGGAGCAGGAGGCCACCCGCCGTGAGCTGCTGGCCCTGGTAAACGAGACATAAAAAAACACGCCGCGATCAAGCTGATCGCGGCGTGTTTGCGTGCGTGTAAGCACAAGCCTGCGGGGCCGTGGGGGCCGCGTTATAACCTGCACCGATTCAGCAGGTGGGTTGTCTCCAGCGTGCTTCGTAGCTTCCAACTTCCAGCCGCAGACGGCAGCCGGGAGGCCTGCTGTTCACATACTGATCCGACATCCCCTATAACAAAATGTGAGGATAAAAAAGGCCCGTCACACCCGCAGGGAGCCGTCTCTCGACGACACCCATAGTATAACAGACCCGACGGGAAAATAAAAGGGGAATCGCGCAGATTTTTCCTTCCATTTTCCGGAAGCTGCCTCCCCTGTTCAGCATTTTCACGAAGCCGCTCTGCGTTGCACAAAACCCTTCTCAAAGCGCAAAAGACGCCCTCACAGGGCGTCTTTTGTATGCGTTATGCCGGATGGGGGCACCATAGACCGGGGATCGGGTCAGGAATTTTCGTCATCCTCATCCATCAGCTGCTCCATAAACAGGTCATACACCCGCTGCAGCTCCTGGTCGCTTTCCAGGGTGGTCAGCAGCTCCTCGCCGTTTTCCATCACGGACTTCAGGATCACCAGGCCGAAATCCTCGGCGGCTGCCTCGTCGGTCTCGTCGTCCACTGTGGGGAAAAATGCCATATACGTCTGGCCGCTGTCCTCCAGGGCGTCCACATATTCCAGCTCGATGTCGTTGCCGTCCTCATCGGTGAGGGTAATGAAATTGGGGCCGAATTCTTCGCTCATTGCCGTTTACCTCCTGATTGGTATAGCCTTCCTTTGTATCATACCCGATTCCGCCGGAAAAAGCAAGGGGCGGCGCGGTCTTTTGCCGTCCGTCGTTTTGCACCGCTCAAATACGGTTTTTTGGCATTTCTCCCTCTATTTCCATGCAAAATCGGTGTAGAAGTTTTGTTTTCCGGCAAAACAGAGTTTTTCAGCAGTTGACAGCTATGGTACAATAGTTTTTATTATGGAATAAAATGTTTTTTTATCTGCCGCCACAGGTGCGGCGCATATATTCCAGTAACAGAGAAAGGAAGGTGCCCTGTCCATGAACAAAGACCATCAGCCCAAAAAGACAGAGCAGAGCGCCAGAACAGGGAAAAAACCCGGAAAGGGCCGCCGCATCGGGCGGACCGTCGGTATTGTCCTGGGAACCATCCTGCTGGTCATCGTGCTGACCTCCTCCATTTTCGTGGGGATCTTCATGACCTACGTCAACACGTCCCTGAAGGGGCATGTGGAGGTGGACATGTCCGAGTATGACCAGAAGGTGTCCACGGAGCTGTACTATCAGGACCCCGAGACCAAGCAGACGGTCATGTACCAGACCCTGTTCGGCGATGAAAACCGCATTTGGGTGGACTTCGACTCCATCCCCAAGGTCCTGCGTGACGCCACCATTGCCATTGAGGACAAGCGCTTCGAGACCCACCACGGCGTGGACTGGCACGGCACCCTGCGGGCCGTGTTCAGCACCCTCACCAACGGCAATACCCAGGGCGGCTCCACCATCACCCAGCAGCTCATCAAGAACGTCACCGGCAATAACGAGAACACCGTCAAGCGCAAGGTGACCGAGGTGTACCGGGCCCTGGCCCTGGAGAAGGACTACAGCAAGGACGAGATCCTGGAGATGTACCTGAACACCATCTATCTGGGCAACCAGTGCTACGGTGTGCAGACGGCGTCCCGGATGTACTTCCACAAGGACGTGTCCGAGCTGAACCTGGCTGAGGCCGCCTGTCTCATCAGCATCACCAACAACCCCTCTCAGTATGACCCCCTGCGCAGCGACTGGACCCGGGAGCAGAACCGCAACCGGCAGCTGGACGTGCTGGACGCCATGCTGGCCCAGGGCAAGATCGACCAGGCCGCCTATGACGCCGCCAAGGCCCAGGAGGTGGTGTTCACCAACGGCTACACCAATCTGGGCAACTATGCCGGCCCCCAGGAGGAGGACGACAAAAAGCCCGCCGTGGTCAGCACCGCCAACAACTCCTATTTCACCGACGAGGTCATCACCGACGTGGCGGAGAAGTTTGTGGAGCTCTTCGGCCTCACCGATGATCCGGCAGACGCCGACGGCTACGTCCGCACCGCCTTTGAAAAGGCCGTCAGCAAGGTTTATAACGGCGGGTACAAGATCTACACCACCCAGAATCCCAAAATCCAGGATATTACGGAGTCCGTGTTTGAAAACACCAACTATGCGAACTACACCGACTCCAAGGGCGAGCCCCTCCAGGCCGCCATCACCATTGTGGACCCCTATACCGGCGACGTGGTGGCCATGGTAGGCGGCACCGGCGCCAAGGAAGTGGACCGGGGCTGGAACTGGGCCACCTCTGCCCGGCAGCCGGGCTCCGCCACCAAGCCCGTGTCCGTATACGCCCCGGCTCTGGATGACGGCACCATCACTGCCGCCTCCGCCATCGACGACTATCCCGTCCGTGACCTGGCAGGCTACGGCGCGTGGCCCTCCAACTCCGGCAGCGGCTTCCGGGGCCTGACCACGTTCTACACCGCCCTGGTCCGCTCGCTGAACACCTGCGCCGTGCGCACGGTGGAGCAATACGGCACCTATAAATCCTATACCTTTATGGTGGAGAAGCTGGGCTTCACCACCCTGACCCAGGCCGACAGCCAGCAATCCGGCAACATGGGCCTGGGCGGCTACGAATACGGCGTCACCACCGAGGAGATGGCCGCGGCCTATGGGGCCTTCGTCAACGACGGCGTGTATACCCCGCCCCGGACCTTCTACCGGGTGGAGGATTCCCAGGGCAACCTGGTGTGTGAGAACAACAAGGAATCCCATGTGGCCATGAAGCAGACCACCGCCTACATCATCCGCCAGACCCTCAAGAGCGTCATCACCAGCGGTACCGGCGGCGAGGCCCGGTTCTCCGGCATGACCATCGCCGGCAAGACCGGTACCACCGACGAAAACCGCGACCGCTATTTCGCGGGCTTCTCCCCCTATTACAGCGCCGCCGTGTGGACGGGCTATAAGTCCAACGAGCGGTTCTCCGAGTCCCTGGGCAACCCCTCCGCCGTTCTGTGGCGCGAGGTCATGCGCCGCATCCACGACGGGCTGGAGAACAAGGATTTCAACAGCTGCTCCGGCCTGACCCAGGTCACCGTGTGCCAGGACAGCGGCCTGCTGGCCACCGAGGCCTGCACCCACGATCTGCGCGGCAATCGCGTCACCACCGTCACCGTGGCGGCGGACACCGCCCCCACCCAGCCCTGTAATGTTCACAAGATGGTGCGCTACTGCAAGGATGGCAAGCACCTGGCCACGGAATACTGCCCTGCCAGCAGCGTGGTGGAGATCGCCGCCCTGGATTGGAACCGCGAGATCATCAAGAACATCAAGGCCCAGGACGACGAGTATCTGCTCCAGACCCTCACCGGTAAGGACGGCGAGCTGTGCCCGGTCCATAACAAAAAGCCGTCCATCTTCCCCATCCCCGGCAGAGACGACGATGACGACGGGGGCTCCGGCTCCTGGCAGGACTGGTGGGACAAGCTCCGCCCGTAAAGCGGCATAAAATCCCAGCCTGCCGGAAATGGACGCTCCAGGCAGGCCGCTGTAAAGCTCCATGCCGCGGATATCGAGGCGGACGTTTACAACGGTGCGGATACGGAAGCAATCCATCGTCAGCAGACACGAAACGTAGGAAGCCACCGGTTCTGTTCGGAACAGAACCGGTGGCTTCCGCTTGCCAACGAGACCTTCTTCCGGTTGCAGGCCGGAGAAAAATCGTGTATGATAAAGGGGAACGACAAAGAAGCGAGGTACTTCCCATGAAGATCATGGCCATTGACTACGGCGACGCCCACACCGGCATCGCCATATCCGACGCCACCGGCACGCTGGCGGGGTTTTCCACGGTCATCAACAGCCGCCGGGCGGAGACGGTGGCCCAGGAGATCTGCGCCCTGATCCCCCAGCACGGGGTCACGGAGCTGGTGCTGGGCTATCCCAAGAACATGGACGGCACTGTGGGTCCCCGGGCAGAGAAGGCCGCCGCCTTCGGCCAGACGCTGCGGCAGCTGACGGGGCTGCCGGTGACCCTGTGGGACGAGCGGCGCACCACCATCGACGCCCACAACATTCTGTTCAGCAACGGGCAGAACGCCAAAAAGCGGAAGAAAACCGTGGATGCCGTGGCAGCGGCCCTGATGCTGGAGGGCTATCTCACCCGGAAGCGGCTGGAGGCGGAGAGATGACCGTGCTGATTATCGGCGGCGGTGCGTCGGGCATGGCGGCGGCCCTGACGGCGGCCCGGGCAGGCCACCAGGTGGTGCTGGCGGAGCGGCAGGCCCGGGTGGGCCGGAAGCTGCTGGCCACCGGCAACGGCCGCTGCAACCTCACCAACGAAAACGCCCGGCCGGACCGGTATCACGGAGAGGAGCCGGATTTCTGCCGGTTCGCCCTGGAGGAGCCGGAGCTTTCGGCGGCGGGAACGCTGGCCTTTTTCCGGCGCCTGGGCCTGGTCACCGTCACGGAGCCCGGCGGCCGGGTGTACCCTCTGAGCAATGCGGCGGCATCGGTGCTGGATGTGCTGCGGTTCGCCCTGGAGCAGCAGGAGAATATCCGGGTGCGCACCGGCTGCGTCATCCGCCAGCTGAAGCGCCGGGAGGGACAGTTCCTGGCCCGGACGGAGGAGGGCGACACCATCACGGCCCAGCGGTGCATCCTGGCCGCCGGCGGCGCTGCCGGAGGAAAGCTGGGCGGCGGCATGGACGGCTATCAGCTGGCCCGGCAGCTGGGCCACCACCGGACGGCTCTGTATCCCTCCCTGGTGCAGGTGTGCACCGACCCCACCTATCCCCGGGGCCTCAAGGGCGTGAAGGCCCAGGCTGCTCTGACCCTGACCCGGGAGGGTGAGACGCTGACCGCCGGTCAGGGAGAGGTGCTGTTTACGGAATACGGCGTCAGCGGCCCGGCGGTGTTCGACCTGTCCCGCCAGATTTCCACCGGCGGCGACGGCATAGCCCTGCACCTGGATTTTCTGCCCGGGTGGAGCCGGGAGGATACCCTGACCTGGCTGCATAGCCGGCGGACGGCCCTGTCCCGGCAGGAGGCCGGTGCGCTGCTGACCGGCAGCGTCCATCCCCGGCTGGGACGGGTGCTGTGCAAGGCGGCGGGCATCAACGGCGGCGCGGCGATATCGGAGGTAACGGACCGCCAGCTGGAGGCGCTCTGCCGCCGGGTGCGGGACCTTGCCCTGCCCGTCACCGGCACCTGCGGCTTTGACCAGGCCCAGGTCACCGCCGGCGGCCTGCGCACCGGGGAGTTTGACCCCCGGACCATGGAAAGCCGATTGACGCCGGGATTTTACGCCTGCGGCGAGGTGCTGGACGTAGACGGCGACTGCGGGGGCTTCAACCTGCAATGGGCCTGGGCCTCGGGCAGGCTGGCAGGCCGCCTTCTGTCAAACACATCACTATAACAGGAATATAGGAGAATTTGCCTATGCAGCGCCAAGCGCTATGGAATAGACTGTACCTGTCCGGCATCGACGGCCGGGCGGCGGCCCTGGCCCGGGAAAACGGGCTGGGCCTGGAGATCGCGGCGTTCTGCTATGCCCCCAATCTGGAGGACCCGGCGGTGCTGTCCGCCGTCCGGGCGGATATGGCGGGGCTTCACCGCTTCTGGCTCCACGCCCCCTTTGCCGAGCTGTGCCCCTGCGCCATTGATCCTCTGGTGCGGCAGGTGACGGCCCGGCGGTACCGTCAGGCCATCGCCCTGGCCCGGGACCTGGGCGTCCGGCAGCTGGTGATCCACGGGGGCTTCGTGCCCCAGGTGTACTTTCCGGAGTGGTACGTGGAGCAGTCGGTTCTCTTTTGGCGGGAGCTTCTGGCGGAGCTGCCGCCGGATATGACCATCGCCCTGGAAAACGTCATGGAGCCGGAACCCCGGCTGCTGGCGGACATTGCCCGCCAGGTGGACGATCCCCGGCTGGGCCTGTGCCTGGACGTGGGCCATGCCAACACCTTCGTCAGCCGGGTGCCGCCTCTGGAATGGGTGGCCCCTATGGCCCCGTGGCTGCGGCACGTCCACCTGCACAACAACGCGGGGCACAATGACCTCCACGACCCCCTGGGCCAGGGGACCCTGGCTATGGAGCAGGTGCTGGACACGGTGCTGACCCTGTGCCCCGCGGCCACGTTCACATTGGAAAATCAGGACTGCGGCCCGTCTCTCGACTGGCTGCGGCAGCACGGATACGGAGCGAACACATGACAAGGCAAGAATTGACAGCATATATAGAGTCCATTCTCCCGGCAGACCGGGAGGCCATGGACGCCGCCCGGCGGCGGCAGGCGGAGCTGGCCAAGCCCCCGGGCAGTCTGGGGGCCCTGGAGGACATGTCCATCCGGCTGGCCGGCATCCGGCGAACGCCCCGGCCCCGGATCGACCGGTGCCGGGTAACGGTGCTGGCGGCGGACAACGGCGTGGTGGCGGAGGGCGTATCCTGCGCCCCCCAGTCGGTGACGGTGCAGCAGGCGGTGAACATGACCCGGCACAAAACCGGCATGTCCGCCCTGGCGGCGTACTTCGGCGACCAGGTCCAGGTGGTGGACGTGGGCATCTGCGTGCCGGTGTCCTGCCCCCAGGTGCTGGACCGGAAGGTCCGCTTCTCCACCGGCGACATTGCCGCAGAGCCCGCCATGACGGAGCAGGAGGCCCTCCGGGCCCTGTCCGTGGGCCTTGACCTGGCCCACATGGCCAAGGAGGAGGGCATAGACGCCGTGGGCGTGGGGGAAATGGGCATCGGCAACACCACCACCTCCGCCGCCGTGCTGGCGGCCCTGACCGGGGCCTCCGTGGAGGAGGTGGCAGGCCGGGGCGGCGGCCTGACGGATCGGGGCTTCGCCACGAAAAAGCGGGTGCTGCGGCAGGCCCTGGCCCTGCATCATCCGGACCCCGGCGACCCGGTGGCCGTTCTGGCGGCAGTAGGCGGCCTGGACCTGGCCGCCATGACGGGGCTGTTTCTGGGCTGCGCCCATGAGGGGCTGGCGGCGGCGGTGGACGGATACATCTCCATCGTGGCGGCCCTGTGCGCCGTGCGGCTGTGTCCCCGGGTGCGGGATTATCTGTTCCTGTCCCACGCCTCCTACGAGATCGGCTACCGGCTGGCAGCCCGGGAGCTGGAGCTGGAGCCGTGTCTGCTGCTGGGCATGCGCCTGGGCGAGGGCAGCGGGTGTCCCCTGCTGTTCCGGATATTGCAGGGGGCCTGCGCGGTGCTGGACGGGATGGCCACCTTCCCGGAGGCGGCCATTGAGGACGAATATCTGACCCCCATCCGGCAGGGGGACGCATTTACGGTGGACAAATCATGAGGATTCTGCTTCTGGGCGGCAGCAAAAGCGGCAAAAGCATGCTGGGCCAGCGGCTGACCCGCCGTCTGGCAGACGGCGGCCCCATGATCTATTGGGCCACCCTGGAGCCCCGGGACGGCGAGGACCGGGCCATCGTCCGCCGCCATCTGGCGGAGCGGGCGGGCTGGGGCTTCCAGACCCTGGAGCGGGGCCGGGAGCTGCCCCGGGGGCTGGCGGCGGTGCCGCCGGAGAGCGCCGTGCTGTTCGACAGCGTAACGGCGTGTCTGGCCTGCCAGATGTTCTCCGGCCCATCGCCGGACGCCGCTGCTCCGGAGCGAACGGCGGAGGAGCTGCTGGCCGTCAGCCGGCGCGTCCGGCACCTGGTGTGCGTGTGCGACGAGATCTGGCGGGACGGCGTGACCTACGAGACCTGGACCGAGACGTATCGCCGGGGCCTGGCGGCGGTGTGCCGGGCCCTGGCGGCGGAATTTGACGCCGTGGCGGAGCTGAGTGCAGGCTGCGTGCGGATGTGGAAGGGAGAGCTGCCGGATGCGTGACTGGGTATACGGATTTTTCATGGCCTGGGGAATGTTTCTGGCCATCCCCTGCCCCAAAAAGCTATGGAGCGAAACGGCCCGCCGGAAAATGCTGGTGTGCCTGCCTCTGGTGGGCCTGCTGGTGGGCGGCATATGGGCCGGTGCGTGGCTGCTGCTGCGGGGCGCGCCGGGGCCGGTACGGGCGGCGGTGTGCGCCGCCGTGCCGTGGCTGGTCACGGGGTTCATGCACCTGGACGGATACATGGACGTGTGCGACGCGGTGCTGTCCCGGCGGGACCTGCCCACCCGCCGGCGCATTCTGAAGGACTCCCACTGCGGGGCCTTCGCCGTGATCTGCCTGGTGCTGCTGGCCCTGGGCCAGTGGAGCCTGTTCCTGTCGGCGGAGAGCATTGTCTGGCAGGCGCTGCTGCTGATCCCGGCGGCAGCGCGGGCCTGCGCCGGGCTGGCGGTGCTGGGCCTGCGGCCCATGGACACCAGTCAATACGCCGCCATGGGCGCGTCCCGGGGCGGCTATCTGGCGGCTCTTGCGGTGCTGCTGGTGCTGGCGGCGGGACTGCCCCTGTGGCTGTGGGGCAGCTTCGCCCCCCTGGCGGCGGCGGCGGGCTATGGCCTGGCGGTGTGGTACGGCTATCGGAATCTGGACGGCATGTCCGGGGATATCTCCGGCTTTGCCCTGACGCTTGGCGAGCTGTGCGGCTGCGCGGCAGCCATTCTGTGGAGGTGACGGCATGGATCTGATCATCGGCGGCGCGTACCAGGGAAAGTGTACGTTTGCCGCGGAAAAATACCGCCTGACGGCGGCGGACATCTGCGACCTGGCAGCAGACGCCCCCGCCCCTGCCCGGTGCTATGTCCACCTGGAGGCCCTGACCCGGCGCGGCCAGGCGGCAGAGGCCCTGCCCCTGCTGCTGGCGGCGGAGGTGGTGGTGGCCCGGGAGATCGGCAGCGGCGTGGTGCCCATAGACGCCGGAGAGCGGGCGTGGCGGGAGCGCCACGGGCGGCTGCTGCGGCAGCTGGCGGAAAGCGCCGGTCATGTGTACCGGGTATTTTGCGGATTGACGGAGGAATTGAAATGAAGCTGACCCTTCTGCGCCACGGGGAGACCGACGGCAGCCGCCGGGACCTGTACTACGGCGCGGCGGATATTCCGGCCCTGCCGGAGTCCCTGGCGGCCCTGCACGAAAACGCGGCGGCCTATCCCCGGGCCGCCCGATACTACACCAGCGGCCTGCTGCGGACGGAGCAGACCCTGGCGGCGCTGTACGGCGACGTACCCCATGTGCAGCTGCCGGGCCTGCGGGAGATGGACTTCGGCGACTTTGAGATGAAAAGCTATCAGCAGCTGAAGGACACGCCGGCGTATCAGGCGTGGATCGCCGACGTGGAGCACAACCCCTGCCCCCACGGGGAAAGCGCGCCCCAGGTGCTGGCCCGGAACCGGGCCGCCATGGACCGGGTGCTGGCAGCCGGAGAGGATGCGGTGTGCGTCATTCACGGCGGCGTCACGGCGGGGCTGATGATGACCTGGTTCGGCGGTGGGCGGTATGACTACTCCGTAAAGCCCGGCACGGGCTTCACCGTCACATTTGAAAACGGCCGCCCTGTGTCCTACATCCGTGTGCCGGAATAACCAAAACCTCCGGTCAAATGCGGGTGGTCGTAAGACGGTTTCAGTCCCGGCAGTAATGTCTGCCGGGACTGCTATTGCATATTTCAAAGCCACATGATAGAATCAAACAAAGTAATAAGTCGGAACGATGCAGTAAACTCCAATTTGCCGAACTGATAAAAGCGCACTTCTATACCTTTCGGTGTACCGTGCGAGCATCCCTTGCCTCTCCCCTTGGGAGAGGTGGCCGAGCGTAGCGAGGACGGAGAGGGCAACCAATGACCATACCAAAAGACAATGCTCAATTAGAAAATGCCCGGCGGCTTCGCAGGGAGATGACACCCCATGAGCGACAGGGATTTCCGTAATGTGTGTGCACAAATTGATCTTATCATTCGAAAAAGGCTGCAAGACCCTCTCAGTCACCTGCGGTGACAGCTCTCCCAAAGGGAGAGCCAAGGGGCTGCACCCCATTACATAGTATGTTGACATGAGAAATGGAGCGTATCTGTATCGATACGCTCCATTGACTGTTTTATGAACACCCATCTAAGCCGGAGGTTTTGATTTCGGGGCAGTCCCAAACCCATTGGACAACCGACAATGCGTCATACTCACCTAAGTCTTCGCCCCATTGCGGTTTGCTTTCTTCTCTTCCCGCTTCACGCGCCAGACGGCAAATGTGCGCACAAGCAAAACATTGACCAGCGCCAAACGCCCATAGCTGTACAGAACGCTGAGGAAGGAATACAGGGAGAAATCGCTGTCGTTGTGCAGATTATCTCTCCACAGCGGCATGATGCCGTAGCTCATCAAAAGCGGAAGCACAACCAGCGCAGCAAGCCATCCGGCAATAAGCCATGTGACCTCTTTTTTCGTCGCGGGCAGCCGAAGCGTCCGGTAGGAGCGCATCGTGCAGACGATCATCAGGACCATGACGAGGAACTGCGCCCACGCGATGGCAAGGCGCACATAGTTCAGCTCCGCCGTCCAGAAGCGCGTCACGAAGATGGCCATCCACGAAAGGCCGGTCGCACAGCGAAGGTATAAATCCACGCAGAGATAGACCGCCCAACCGCAGTAGAGACCAGTGTGCCGCTTCACCGCAAGGAAGATGATGCCGCAGATGAGAAACGGTGACGCGAACATCAGTCCCGTCAGCAGATCACCGGTGAGCAGCAGCCAGAGAACCAAAATGACCGCACCGGTACACAATAAAGCTGTTCCGGCGATGGTATGGCGCTTTTCCCGCTTGGGTGCCGCCTGGGGTGCAGAGGACGCAGGCGCAGATTCTGTCTCCGGCGCGTCTTCGCCATGCACCAGCTGGTCAAGTGTCACGCCGAAAAGCTCCGAGAGCTTTATGAGCTTTTCCAGTTCGGGGATCGAGGTGTCGGTCTCCCATTTGGAAATGCTCTGGCGCGAGATGCCCAGTGCGTCGGCAAGGTCGCCCTGCGACCAGTCTTTCTGTGTGCGCAATCGTGCGATATTCTCTCCAAGTGTCATGGGGGGCTCCTCCTTTGCAGATTTTCTGTGTTCAGTTTACCAAATGGGGCACGAAAAGTCCACCAAGCGGGGTTGAAAAGTTAGCAACCAGCGGTTGCACCTCATCAAAGGGACTGTGAAATAGTCGTTTGATGCCAAAACGGATTGCCGCGGCCAGTCTGCGGACTGGTCGCCCAATGACAATTTTTTATGCTCTCGTTGCTTCAGCGTCAGGTCGTCGCTATCGGTGGCGATGATCGGCGCCGGCAGCGGAGAAAATCAGAATTTTTCTCCGGAAGCTTCACGCATAAAGAATACATCCTGTATGAATATGCCTCTATGATAACATTCTGTATTGGAAATAGCAAGTCCCGTCTCTCCCCGCCCCTTGCAAATCCCGGGCAAATAGGATATACTGACCTTGAAATTCAAACAAAGGAGCATGCATTATGGTCGTTTTGAATCATCTGGAGCCCCAGCGTGTCTTTCACTTCTTCGAGGAACTGTGCGCCATTCCCCACGGTTCCGGCAACACCAAGGCCGTCAGCGACTGGCTGGTGGACTTTGCCAAGGCCCGGGGCCTGCGGTATGTCCAGGATCAGCTGAACAATGTGGTGATCTTCCAGGATGCCGCCCCCGGCTATGAGTCGGCGGAGCCGGTGATCCTCCAGGGTCACATGGACATGGTCTGCGAAAAGGAGCCCGGCTGCACCAAGGACATGGCTGTCGAGGGCCTGGACCTGGTGCTGGAGGGCGACACCGTTTCCGCCAAGGGCACCACCCTGGGCGGCGACGACGGCATCGCCGTGGCCATGGCCCTGGCCATCCTGGACGATACCTCCCTGTCCCACCCGGCCATCGAGGCCATCTTCACCGTGGACGAGGAAACCGGCATGTACGGCGCTGAGGGGCTGGATGTCTCCGTGCTGAAGGGCCGCCGGATGCTGAATATGGACTCCGAGGACGAGGGAGTTTTCACCGTCAGCTGTGCCGGCGGCGCCCGGGCTGACTGCTGCCTGCCCATCCGCCGCCAGCAGTTCGGCGCCCCGGTGCAGGAGATCGCCGTCACCGGCCTGGTGGGCGGTCACTCCGGCGCGGAGATCGACAAGGGCCGCGCCAACAGCAGCATGCTGCTGGGCCGGGTCCTGTGCGCCCTGGAGCAGAAAACGCCCCTGCGGGTGATCTCCGTCAGCGGCGGCCTGAAGGACAACGCCATCCCCACCGCCTCCGTGGCCCTGGTGGCCGCCGACGCCGGCGCCGTCCAGGCCGTCTGCGCCGAAATGGACGCCGCCTTCAAAAAGGAATACCGGGTCAACGACCCCGCCATCACCGTTTCCGCCCGTCCGGCGGAGTCCTCTCTGCTGCCCATGGACGAGGCCTCCAGCCGCAGCGCCGTGTGCCTGCTTGCCTGCCTGCCCAACGGCATTCAGGCCATGAGCGCCGACATGCCCGGCCTGGTCCAGACCTCTCTGAATCTGGGCATCCTCACCACCGGTGACGATGCGGTCCACGCCTCCTTCAGCGTCCGCAGCAGCGTCGCCACCCAGAAGCAGATGCTCATCGACCGCCTCCGCTGCCTGACGGAAAGCCTGGGCGGCTCCGTCAGCACCCACGGCGAATACCCCGGCTGGGAGTTCATGCCCCAGTCCCCCCTGCGGGACCTGATGGTCCAGGTGTTCACCGACCAGTACGGCTACGCCCCCAAGGTGGAGGCCATCCATGCCGGTCTGGAGTGCGGCCTGTTCTCCGCCAAGCTGCCGGGTCTGGACTGCGTGTCCTTCGGCCCCGACCTGAAGGAGATCCACACCTTCCGGGAGTCCCTGTCCGTGTCCTCCGTGCAGCGGGTATACGCCATGGTGGTGGAAACGCTGAAGCGCATGCACTGACCCGCCCTCGTCCCGGCCTGTCCCGGCGCTTTACCGGGACAGGAGCGGGACATCCCGCCGTGTATCGGGACAATTTTTACGATATTTGAGGTAATATTATGTTCTCTATCTGGTGGCCCGCATATGTCTTTCCGTGTATCATGGTGCTGTGCGGCCTTGCGGGGCGGCTGCTGCCGGGCCGCAAATACCGCAGCCCCCTGGGTCCGCTGACGAAAGAACGCCAGGAATTTGCCGACCGTCTGCTGCTGAAGCTGCTGTGGCAGTTCGGCCTTGCCTTTGCGGCTCTGTCGTTTATGATCATGCGTTCCGTGCGGCTGATGGGAAGCAGCGGCCAGCAGATCCTGCTGTATATCGCCATTATTCTGCAAATAATCGGGGCATTTGCCTTGATTTTGCCGGTGGAACGCAATATGAAGGCATATTTTGACGAACAGGAGGACGAATGATGGGCATCACCGAGCTGGCTCCGGCCAAGCTGAACCTGACCCTGGACGTGGGAGCCCGCCGCCCGGACGGGTACCACGACATCACCTCCATCATGCAGAGCGCCGCCCTGTATGACGCTGTGGCGCTGGATTTCTCCGAAGCAGGCGGTATTGCGATAGAATGCCCGGGCACAGATCTGCCCACCGGCCCCGACAACCTGGCCTGGAAAGCGGCGGATGTCTTTTTCCAGGAGACGAATATCCCCCGCACAGGGATTTCTATCCGATTGGAGAAAAAAATCCCCTCCCAGGCCGGTCTTGGCGGCGGCAGCAGCGACGCAGCCGCCGTGCTGCGGGGAATGCGTCGTTTGTTTCACGCGGATGTGTCCGACGAGTCGTTAGAATCCATGGCCGCCCGGGTGGGCAGCGATGTTCCCTACTGCATCCGGGGCGGTACGGCTCTGGCCCAGGGCCGGGGCGAACGGCTTACCGTTCTTCCAGCACTGCCTATGTGCTGGTTCGTTATCGTGAAGCCCCCAATGGCCAACTCTACCGCCGCTATGTATCGGAAGCTGGACGAAATTTCCATCTCTGAACGCCCAGATTCCGATAAAATGGTGGACGCACTGAAAAACGGCGACCTGTCGCAAATCTGCCGCCTGGTGGGGAATGTATTTGAACAGGCCCTGCCGCCGGGCAGCGAGGTTTTCGCCATCCGCCGCCAGCTTTCGGAGCTGGGTGCCGACGCAGCGTGTATGACTGGCTCCGGCTCGGCGGTCATGGGCCTGTTCCGCCAGGAGGAAACCGCCCGTCTGGCGGCCCGGGAGCTGCAAAAGGCCTATCCCCTGACCTTTTTTGCCCCCCGGCTGTAAATCCCGGTATAAAAATAAAAAACGCCGTCTAAACTGTAGGAAACCAAAGAAAAATCTACAGTCTGGACGGTGTTTACTTATGAAAAATGCGAAAAATACAAGACTCCACGCCTGGGAGCTGGCGCTGCTGCTGGCATTGGCCGCCGCCATTTTGTGGGGCGCGGCGTCCCTGAGCCGCCAGGAGGACCTGGGGCGAAAGGTCATCCGGCTCCATGTGATCGCCAATTCCGACAGCCCGGAGGATCAGGCCCTGAAGCTGCGGGTCCGGGACCGGGTGCTGGCCCGGGCCCAGGAGCTCCTGGAGCAGTCGGCGGACATGGCCCAGGCCCGGGAGGTCCTGACCTCCGCCCTGCCGGAGCTGACCCGGGAAGCCCAACAGGTCCTGGCGGCGGCGGGCTGCGGCGACGGCGTCCGGGCCCGGCTGGAGCCGGCGGAATTCCCCACCAAGGACTATGACGGCTTCTCTCTGCCCGCCGGGAAATACCTGGCCCTGCGGGTCATCATCGGGGAGGGCCGGGGACAGAACTGGTGGTGCGTGGTGTTTCCGCCGCTGTGCACCGCCGCCGCCTGCGATTGGCAGGACGCCGGACGGGACGCCGGGCTGGCGGAGGACGACCTGTCCCTGATGGCGGAGGAGGACCAGGGCTATCAGCTCCGGTTCCGGTCCGTGGAGCTGTGGGAAAAGCTGCGCCAATGGCTGGGAAAATAAGCGGAATCCTGAACAAGGCCCGCAGGCAAAAGCCTGCGGGCCTTGTTCGCTTGTCAAAAAAGGCAATGCCTTTTTTGACAAGATGAAGGTCATTCTGCGAAAATTTCTCCCGCCAGGCTCAGCACGGCCCGGCCGCCTACCCGAACGGCGGCGTTTCCGTTCTGCACCGTCAGGCGGCTGCGTATTTCCGAGGGGCGGCGCATATGCTCCCCCTGGAGGAACACGTTTTCCCGGTCCGGCTGCACCAGGCCGCAGCGGTAAAGATAATACGTCAGGGCTCCGTTGGAGGTGCCGGTGGCGCACTCCTCCGGAATGTCATACAGCGGGGCGAAATTGCTGCACCAGGCGGTGCAGGTGTCGTCCCCCAGGCAGAACATGTGCACCCCCGTGACCTTCTGCCGCCGGGACAGCTCCGCCACCAGCGTCTCGTTCTGCCGGGCCCGCAGCAGCGTCTCCCGGTCCCGCACCGGCATCATGATATCCGCCAGGCCCGTGGACACGATCTGGGGCGTCAGGTCCCGGGGCCGGTCCGCACCGGTCAGGCCGAAGGCCCGGTACAGGGGTTCCCACTCCACCCGGGTCAGCTCCCCCAGCCACCGGGGCGGGGCCATGTCCATCCACACCACGTCGCCGTCCACGGAGATCTGCAGCTCCCCGGCCTTGGTGCGGGCAATGTGGCGTCCGTCGGACAGCCGCCCCAGCCGCCGCAGCAGGGCAAAGGCGGCAATGGTGGCGTGGCCGCACAGCTCCACCTCTCCTGCCGGGGTGAAATAGCGCAGGTCCACGCTGCCGTCCTCCCGCAGGCGGACGAAGGCCGTCTCCGAATGCTTCAGCTCGGCGGCGATCAGGCGCATGGTCTCGTTGCTGACGTCCCCCTCCGGCAGGGCTACCCCTGCCTGGTTGCCGCCAAACAGCTTGGCGGCGAATGCATCCATGACATATATTTTCACGGTAAAAACCTCCCCAAACTCTCTTTTTATTTATTATACTAAACTCTGCGCCGGTTTTCAAGCGTCCCGGGACTTGACTGGCTGGAAAATTTCGGATATAATGGCAGTAGAATTTGCGGTACGCCGCTGAAAGGAAAGGAAAATCATCCAAAATGCTGAACAAGCGCAGTCTGCTCTCCCAGTTCCTCCACTTCTCCGCCGCCACGGTGGCCTCTCTGATGGTGTTCTCCCTGTACTCCATTGTAGACGGCCTGTTCGTGGCCAAGGGCGTGGGCGAATACGCCATGAGCGCTGTCAATCTGGCCGTTCCCTTTATGAATGTCATGTTCTCCATTGCCGTGCTGTTCGCCGTGGGCACCAGCACCATCATCGCCATCTATCTGGGCGAGGGCCGCCGGGAAAACGCCAACCGTCTGTTTTCCCAGAATCTGGCGGTGCTGGTGGTTATCGGCCTGGTGATCACCGGGCTGGTGCTGGTGTTTCTGGAGCCCTTCGCCATGCTGCTGGGCGCCAAGGACGTAACACTGGAGTACACCAAGGACTATCTGCGGGGACTGGCGCCCTTCGCCGTGTGCTTCATCGTGTCGTACAACATGGAGATCCTGGTGAAAACCGACGGACGGCCTGCCCTGGCCATCGTCACGGTGATCACCGGGTGCCTGACCAACTGTGTGCTGGACTATGTGGCCATCTTCGTGCTGGACTGGGGCGCCTGGGGCGCGGCCTTTGCCACGGGTCTTTCCCAGCTGCTGACCTGCGTCATGTATCTGACCCATTTTCTGGGAAAGCACACCACCTTCCACCTGGTGCGCTTCCGGCCGGACCGGCATATTTACCGCCGGCTGCTGCCCATCGGCGTGGCCGACGGGGCCACGGAGCTGTGCAACGGCCTGATGATCTTCCTGTTCAACCGCACCATCCTGCGCTGCATCGGCCAGGACGGTCTGGTGAGCTATACCATCATTGCTTACATCAATACACTGATCCTGAACATCATGCTGGGCGTGTCCCAGGGGTCTCAGCCGCTGGTCAGCTATCACTACGGGCAACGGGACCGGAAGGGCTGCCGCCGCCTGCTGCAATACGGCCTGGTGACGCTGGCGGGTATGACGGTGCTGTGCTTCGGCGCGGTGCAGCTGTTCGCCCCGCAGATCGTCCACATCTTCCTGGGCGACAACAACGCCGCTCTCAGCGACGTGTCCGTGGGCGCTCTGCGGCGGTACGGCCTGTGCTATCTGCTGGTTGGCTTCAACGTGCTGATGGGCGGATTCCTGACGGCGGTGGAGCAGCCCCGTCCGGCTATCTGCATCTCCACCGGCCGGGGGCTGGTGCTGCAGGCCGGAGCCCTGCTGGCGCTGGCCGCCCTGTGGGGCGGCGAGGCCATCTGGTTTGCACCGGTGATCTCCGAGGCGGTGTGTCTGGTCATGGCGCTGGCGTTCATGGTACGCTTCTGGAAATCCAACCGGACGCTGGCTGCGGCGTGATACAATTTATCAAATGAGCGAGGCCGCCGGGAAAATATCCTCCCGGCGGCCTCTTTTGTTGCATTTGCAGCTGCAAACTGTCTTGTCATACTATATATTGTAGGTGACAGAGGGGTCAATACTCCCATATCTTGTGTCCATTGTACAGAATGGACAAAATATCCCGGGGATTTTCGTCAGGCATTTTCCCCATATTTAGGGCTTTGGGCTTGCATCAGCACAGGATATGGTATATGATTAAGAGGCTGATTGACCGCTGCCCATTGAGGCAGCTTTTCCTGTGGAGAGAGAAAAATCTGAGGAGAGGGAGGACGTTACACATGAAGATCATCAAGCGCAACGGAGCGGAGGTTGCTTTTGACATTCAGAAGATCGAGCGGGCCATCACCAAGGCCAACAACTCTGTGGCCGAGGCGGACCGCATGACTCCCGTGCAGATCGGGCGCATTGCCGAGTCCGTGGAGCTGCAGTGCCAGAAGATGAACCGCGCTCCCACGGTGGAGGAGATCCAGGATATGGTGGAGCACCACATTATGGCCCACGGGGCCTTTGAGGTGGCCAAGCACTACATCACCTACCGCTATACCCGGTCCCTGGTGCGCAGGGCCAACACCACCGACGACAAGATCCTCTCCCTCATCGAGTGCAACAATGAGGAGGCCAAGCAGGAGAACTCCAATAAGAATCCCGTGGTGAACTCCACCCAGCGGGATTATATGGCCGGCGAGGTGTCCCGGGATATCACCAACCGTCTGCTGCTGCCCCAGGATATTGTGGAGGCCCATGAGGAGGGCATCATCCATTTCCACGACACCGACTATTTCGCCCAGCATATGCACAACTGCGACCTGGTGAACCTGGAGGACATGCTGCAAAACGGCACCGTTATCACCGGCACCATGATCGAAAAGCCTCATTCCTTCGCCACCGCCTGCAACATCGCCACCCAGATCGTGGCCCAGGTGGCCTCCAACCAATACGGCGGCCAGTCCATCAGTCTGACCCACCTGGCCCCCTTTGTGGAGGTCAGCCGCCAGAAGATCCGCCGCATCGTCCTGGCGGAGATGGCGTCCATCGGCGTGGATCCCGGCGAGGAGAAAATCCATGAACTGGTGGAGGCCCGTCTGCGGGAGGAGATCCGCCGGGGCGTGCAGACCATCCAGTATCAGGTGGTGACCCTGCTGACCACCAACGGACAGGCCCCCTTCATCACCGTGTTCATGTACCTGAACGAGGCCCGGGACGAGCGGGAGAAGAAGGACCTGGCCATGATCATCGAGGAGATGCTCCTTCAGCGCTATCAGGGCGTGAAGAATGAGCAGGGCGTGTGGGTGACCCCCGCCTTCCCCAAGCTGATCTATACCCTGGAGGAGGACAACATCCATGAGGACTCCCCCTATTGGTACCTGACGGAGCTGGCCGCCAAATGCACCGCCCGCCGCATGGTGCCGGACTATATCTCCGAAAAGAAGATGAAGGAGCTCAAGGGCGACGTGTACACCTGCATGGGGTGCCGCTCCTTCCTGACCCCGGACCGTTTTACCGACGCCGGGATCGGCAACGTTGCCAACGCCGGGAATTACGAGCCCGGCAAGCACAAATACTATGGCCGGTTCAATCAGGGCGTGGTCACCATCAATCTGCCGGACGTGGCCCTGTCCTCCGGCGGAAATATGGACAGGTTCTGGCAGATCTTCGAGGAGCGGCTGGAGCTGTGCCACCGGGCGCTGCGGTGCCGCCACGAGCGTCTGCTGGGCACCACGTCGGACGCCGCCCCCATCCTGTGGCAATACGGCGCGCTGGCCCGGCTGAAAAAGGGCGAAACCATCGACAAGCTGCTGTATAACGGCTATTCCACCATCTCCCTGGGCTATGCGGGCCTGTATGAATGCGTGAAATACATGACCGGCAAGAGCCACACGGACCCCGCCGCCACCCCCTTCGCCCTGGACATCATGCAGAAGATGAACGACAAGTGCAAGGAGTGGAAAACCGCCGAGAACATCGACTATTCCCTGTACGGCACGCCTCTGGAGTCCACCACCTATAAGTTTGCCAAGTGCCTGCAAAAGCGCTTCGGCGTCATCAAGGGCATCACCGACAAGGGCTATATCACCAACAGCTATCATGTCAATGTCACCGAGGAGATTGACGCCTTCACCAAGCTGGAGTTTGAGGCCCAGTTCCAGCACCTGTCCCCCGGCGGCGCCATCAGCTATGTGGAGGTGCCGGACATGCAGAACAACATCCCCGCGGTGCTGGAGGTCATGAAGTTCATTTATGACCACATCATCTACGCCGAGCTGAACACCAAAAGCGACTATTGCCAGGTCTGCGGCTGGGACGGTGAGATCCAGATCGTGGAGGAGGACGGCAAGCTCATCTGGAAGTGTCCCCAGTGCGGCAATACCGACCAGGACAAGATGAACGTGGCCCGCCGCACCTGCGGCTATATCGGGACCCAGTTCTGGAATCAAGGCCGGACCCAGGAGATCAAGGACCGGGTGCTGCACCTGTAAGAGGTTCCCGCTTCGGTCGCTGTTTGGTAGTATATATTACCCAAAAGGAGCAATATCGTGTACTATGGCAACCTGAAAAAATGTGATATTGCCAACGGCATCGGGGTGCGGGTGACGCTGTTTGTGTCCGGCTGCACCAACCACTGCCCCGACTGCTTCCAGCCCCAGACCTGGGACTTCCACTTCGGCAGGCCCTTCACCGCCGACACGGAGCGGGAGATTTTCGCCGAGCTGGACAAGTCCTATGTGGACGGGCTGACGGTGCTGGGGGGCGAGCCCTTCGAGCCGGAAAACCAGAGGGACCTGCTGCCCTTTCTGCGGGAGGTCCGGCGGCGGTACCCGGGAAAGACCATCTGGTGCTTCACCGGCTTCCGGCTGGAGGATGAGCTGCTGCGGGAGGGGTCCCATCCCCGGTGTGCCGTGACGGACGACCTGCTCTCCTGCATCGACGTGCTGGTGGACGGACGGTTCGTGGCGGCGGAAAAGGACATCAGTCTGCAATTCCGGGGCAGCCGGAACCAGCGGGTGCTGGACCTGCCGAAAACCCTGGCCGCCGGGCAGCCGGTGATCTGGGAAAAGCTGAAAAAATGACAAGAGCATGCCCTGGGCGTTGTGCCCAGGGCATGTTTGAACTTGTCAAAAAAGGCGGCG
>ULWK01037342.1_pt1 | contig 21377 bp, 17 predicted proteins | sample 1960281 | NCBI WGS metagenome assembly ULWK01 (sample SAMEA4835810, study PRJEB28245) | human gut metagenome | biome: gut microbiome; material: fecal sample | place: Denmark | collected 2008 | reverse complement strand
CCTGCAGAAATGCATTGAACACGCTACCGGCAGGAAACCGGACATCGTTCTCGGCAAGCCGGATCCGACAATGCTGGACGGCATCATGCACAGGCATGGGCTCAAACCGGAAGAAATCATCATGACGGGAGACCGGATTTATACGGACACAGCCATGGCTCATAACGCAGGGGCGGTAGGTGTGCTGGTGCTGTCCGGCGAGACCACCTTGGAGACCGCGCTGAAGGTGGCAGAGGATGCAAGAAACAATCCGGCCCCGGAATTTTTCCCTCCGGATCTGATAGTGCGCGACATCAGGGAGCTGGGTGACCTGATTTTACGGAGTAAGTAATCCTTAAAAAACGCACTAAGGGAATATAAAAAATCGCTCTGAAAAATTATAATTTTGTCACATGGGAGATAAAAATCTTCCACGGAACATAAAAATCATAAAAATCTGCATGTGCAAAGTCCACAAATGCAGATTTTTTCGTTTTTTCCTCTGTATCTTGCCGATAAAATTCAAACAACCTACATGATGAAACTGAAAGATATCAATGAAGAGGAAAGGCCTAGGGAAAGGCTATTCACCAAAGGGGCGGAGGCTCTGAGCAATGCCGAGCTGCTGGCAATTCTGCTGCGGACGGGTTATGGAAAGAAAAACGTCCTGGAAATCTCGCATGAGCTCCTGCACAACGCATGCGACCTGACCGGATTGTCATCGATGTCAATAGACAAGATGATGGAAGTGCCCGGCATAGGAAAAGACAAGGCTGTTACGATAACTGCCGCTTTCGAACTTGGACGCAGGTTCGCTTCCGAAAGTTCCACGTCGCCGAGAACACCTATCACGACATCGAAACAAGTCTATGAACTGATGGCCCCGATACTGAAAGGGCTTGACCATGAAGAATGCTGGATATTGTACCTCAACAGGTCCAACATCGTGATTTTCAAGGAGAAACTGACATCCGGAGGGCTCTCTTCCACATCCATTGACACGAATATGATAATGAGGAAAGTTCTGGAAAAGAGGGCGGACGGCCTGATTATGACACACAACCATCCTTCCGGCAACCCGCATCCCGGCCAAGCGGACATCAAAGAAACCGAACGCCTGAAGAAAGCCTCCAACACGTTCGGAATATCACTTCTGGATCACCTGATAATAGCCAACGGCTGCTTCTACAGCTTCGCCGACGAACAAATCACGATGATTTGATTAAGTAATCCTAAAAAAATAACTTGGCAAGCAATTATGACAAAGAAAGATATGACCCCGAAAAATGACATCACAAATCGCAGTCCTCAATCAATAGAACGCGTCATTTACACCTTCAGAGGTGTTCAAGTCATGCTTGACAGAGACTTGGCAAAAATGTATAACGTTGAAACAAAAGTACTTAATCAGGCAGTAAAACGCAATTCCGGTCGTTTTCCTGAAAGATTCATGTTTCAGTTATCCAAAGAAGAATTCGATAATTGGAAGTCACAAATTGTGACCTCCAATATGATGTCCCAATCTGAAATAGAGTCATTCAAGATGGCTGTAAGACGTGCTCCGTATGCTTTCACCGAACAAGGCGTCGCTCAATTAAGCGCGGTATTGAAAAGCGATACCGCTATTGAAGTAAGCATTCGCATCATGGACGCTTTTGTTGCAATGCGACGTTTCATATCCACCAACGCCGAAATGTTCCAGCGCATTGAAAGACTGGAATCACATCAGACGTCAACCGACGAAAAGGTAGAACATATCATGAAACGAATGGACGAATTGGCTCCTGCAATCACTCCGGAACAAATCTTCGCTACAGGCTGCGTCTGGGACGCTTGGGACTACGTATCACAACTAGTTCGCAGCGCCAAACAGCGCATTGTCCTTATTGACAATTTCGTTGATGAACGAGTCCTGACACTACTGACCAAAAGAGCAGCGGGAGTCTCTGCCACAATCCACTCCCGCTATACACAGCAATTCAAATTAGATCTCGAAAAGCACAATGAACAATACGAACCGATAGAGTTCATACAAATCCCTCACAAATCCCACGACCGTTTCCTTTTTATAGACGATAACGTGTACCTTTTGGGCACCAGCATAAAGGATATGGGCACGAGTCTTTGCGCTATTACCAGATTGGAAACGACAGCGGATATCGTCATGCAATTATTCTAGGCTTACACCAGTTCGCAGATGAGGGTGGCGGAGGTGCAGGAGAGGACTTTGACGGTGGTGTAGTCGCCTACATTGAAAAACTTGTGGCCGTCGGCCGGGTTGTTTTCAGTGGCGAGCAAAGCAGGGAACACACACATCTTGTTCATCGTGGTGCGGCCGCAGAGTTCCTCGTCATTGCGACGGGACGTTCCTTCGATGAGGACCTTGAACGTCTTGCCGACATCGCGCTTATTGCTTTCCAGGCTCAGCTCGTTCTGAAGGGCGATAATCTCATTCAAACGGCGGGTCTTCTCCTGAGGAGTGATGTCATCAGGATAATTGCGGGCTGCCAATGTTCCCGGACGCTCGGAATACTGGAACATGTAGGCGTAGTCGTACTTCACGCGGCGCATGATGTCCAGAGTGTCCTGATGGTCCTGCTCCGTCTCACCGCAGAAACCTGCTATGATGTCGGTAGTTATGGCACAATCCGGCATGGCCTGACGAATTCTTGCGACACGGTCCAGATACCATTCCCTGGTATAGCGGCGACGCATCTTCTCCAGCATGACATTGCTGCCGGACTGGACAGGCAGATGGATATGACGGCAGACATTGTCATACTTTGCCATCATGTCTATCACCTTGTCGCTGATATCTTTAGGATGGGAAGTCGAATAACGGACACGAAGTTCCGGACTGATTTCCGCAACCATTGAAAGAAGGTCCGCGAAATCCACCTGCTCCTGAGGATCGTCAGGATTCTTCCAGAGGTATGAATCCACGTTCTGACCGAGCAGAGTAACCTCCTTGTAGCCCTTGGCGAACACGTCGCACGCCTCCCTCACGATAGTATGAGGGTCACGGCTGCGCTCCGCCCCACGGGTATAAGGAACTACGCAATACGAGCATACATTGTTACATCCCCTCATGATGGAGATGAACGCGGAAACTCCGTTCTTGTCGATACGGACAGGCTCGATGTCGCCGTAAGTCTCCTCGCGGGAAAGCTCGACATTGATCTGAGGCTTGCCGGGAGCAATCCGGGAAAGAAGCAGAGGCAGAGACCTGTACGAGTCCGGACCGGCGACAAAATCCACGCGCCCGCTCTCCAAGAGCTTGTCCTTCAGGCGCTCGGCCATGCAGCCGACGATACCGGAAACCACGCCCTCGTGCAGACGTTTCTGTCCATAAAACTGGTCAATGCGGCCCCATATACGCTGCTCGGCATTGTCCCTGATGGAACAGGTATTGGCCATTATCACGTCAGCCTCGTCCATATTTTCCGTGCGGTCATATCCAGCCTTTTTCAGGATGGAAAAAATAACCTCGGTGTCATTGACATTCATCTGGCACCCGTAAGTCTCTATATATACTTTCTTGTTTCCCATTTAGGACCTCCTTTAGATGTTACGGCTCTGATTTCCAAAACCGCATGCAAAGATATGACATTTATTAATTTTTCACTATTTTTGTAAAACCGACCTTATGCGGATGAGGCGATTTTTGAAGATTATGAAGAGAAAAATTTACATATTGTTCATCGCGATACTTGCCGTATGCCTGACCGGATGCAGCAAGGCGAAGGAAATAAGTGTAACCTCGTGCGAACTGGTATCATTGTCACCGTCAGGACTCAAGAGCATTGACGGAACCGTGGCCGTAGGCATACATAACCCGATGTTCGGGTTCAGGGTCACGAACACTTCAGGCGTCGTCTACTACAAAGGCGCTGAACTGGTGTATTTTACGGTGGATGATTTCGCAGTGGAACCACATTGCAACGAGAAATACAATTTGACGGGAAGGGCATCATTGGCTCCCGGAATATCATTGTTCACGGTTCTGGGATTGGCCCGGAACATCAAGGCGGAACAATACACTATCGATGTTTCCACCACGGTGAAAGCGAAAGGTCTGCACAAGACCATCACCAGGAAGGGAATTCCGCTGGAAAAGCTGATGAATGCCGCAAAATAAATGAAAATGAGACGTAAGATATTGATATTGTGTGCAATGCTGTTTTCAGCAATAGCTGCGGCACAGAACAGGACAGAGGACAAGGTAATGGTGGATTCGCTTGTTTACAGACAGGCGTCGGCGGTGGATTCCGCATTGGTAGGAAAATCCATCTTCAATCTCCTGACGGCCCACGACTATGGTACCGGCGACGTGAAAATCCACCAGTCGCAGGCGATAACAGGCGCAATGAAGCAACACATTGCCAAGAACCCGGCACGTACATTGACCGGTTACAGGGTGCGCATTTTCTTCGACAACAGCAAGAATGCGAGGGGAATGTCGGAAAACATCATGAGGACGTTCAGGATGAATTACCCGGGAGTTCCGGCATACAGGAATTACCAGAATCCTTTCTTCAGAGTGGTCGCGGGCGATTTCAGGACCAAATCTGAAGCCATGGAGTTTCTCCAGAAGATAAAATCGTCTTATCCGTCGGCCATCGTAGTCAAGGAAAACATCCAGTTTCCCGCGGTGGACAAGGAGCACAATTATGTAGTAGATACGGTCATGGTTGCCAGGCCGGCCGCCAATCTGTAATCCATATCAATCATGCTGAAACAGGAACTAGGACTAAAACAGGTACAGAAGCTCTCCCCTCTTCAGATCCAGACCATCAAGCTCATCGAGTTGCCGGTTCAGGAACTGGAACAGCGCATCCGTAAGGAGCTGGAAGAGAATCCGGTACTTGACGACGATGCGCCTGAGAGCAAGGATGAAGACGGAGATGAGCAGCCGCGTGAAGTGTCATTGTCGGAAATCAAGGATGACGATTCCATACCGGAATACAAGCTGCATGTAAACAATTACGGCAAGGACGAGAAACCGCAATACAACACTTTTTCCGTCAAGGAGAGTTTTACGCAAAGCCTTATGGACCAACTGGGTTTCAGGGAGTTGAGCGAACAGCAGCATAACGTGGCGGCGTTCATAATCGGAAGCCTGGATGATGACGGATACCTGCGCAGGGACATTGACAGTATCGTGGATGACCTGGCTTTCAGGATGAACATCACGACGACCCGCGAGGAAGTGCTGGACATGCTGCATATCATACAGCAATTCGACCCGCCTGGAATAGGTGCCAGAGATTTGCGCGAATGCCTGCTCATCCAGCTAAAAGGGCTGAAGCAGACACCGGAGGTCATCAATGCGGAGAGAATCCTGACAGATTATTTCCAGGAGTTCTCGAACAAGCATTTCCAGAAGATAATGAGCAAGCTGGGCCTGTCGCAGGACGAGCTGAAGGCGGCGATGAACAAGATCGTCAAGCTGAACCCGTCACCGGGCGGCCAGATAGACGATTCTTACAATGACCAGGCACAGCAGGTCGTTCCGGACTTCATCCTCACATTGGAGGACGGAGAATTGAAGCTCTCAATGCCGAGATTCTCGATTCCGGAGATAAGAATCAACAAGAAATACGCTGAACTGCTGATGGATGCGGCCAATTCTTCCGAAAGGCAGAAAAAAGAGACGGCCACCTTCGTGAAGCAGAAGATGGATTCCGCCAAGTGGTTCGTGGAGGCGTTGAAACAGAGACACAACACATTGCTCAGCACCATGCAGGCCATCGTGGATTACCAGCACGATTATTTCATGGACGGGGACGAGTCCAATCTCAAACCGATGGTATTGAAAGACATCGCAGCCAAGACAGGTTTCGACATTTCTACCATATCCCGAGTCGTGAACAGCAAATATATCGAGACTCATTTCGGCATCTTCCCGCTGAAGTATTTCTTCTCCGAAGGTCTTGAAAATCAGCAGGGTGAAGAGGTTTCCACAAGGGAGTTGAAGAAGGTGCTCCAGGAATGTGTCGACAAGGAGGACAAGCACAAGCCGCTTACCGATGACGAGCTGGTGACCATAATGAACGGCAAGGGCTACAAGGTGGCCCGAAGGACCATCGCCAAGTACCGCGACCAGCTTGGAATCCCGAAAGCAAGGCTAAGAAAAGAGCTTTGATGCCACGATTTGAACGACAATTCAGCAAGCCGGACAACTTGCGAAACAAAATAACACGATGAAAACCAAATATATTCTGGCACTTGACCAGGGCACAAGCTCATCACGCGCCATCGTTTTCGACCACGACGGCCGGATTTGCGCTACGGCGCAGAAAGAATTCCCGCAACATTTCCCGAAACCGGGATGGGTGGAACATGACCCGAAAGATATCTGGTCATCAGAAGCTTCCGTGGTGGCCGAGGCCATTACATCATTGGGAATCAACGGATTGGACATTGCCGGTATCGGCATCACCAACCAGCGCGAGACGACGATTGTCTGGGATGCGGAGACCGGCGAGCCGGTTTACAATGCTATCGTATGGCAGGACCGCAGGACATCGGAGTATTGCGACAGTCTCAAGGAACAGAACCTGACGCAATTTATACGCGAGAAGACCGGGCTCATCCTGGACGCCTATTTCAGCGCGACCAAAATCCGCTGGATTCTGGAAAACGTGCCGGGCGCACGTGCCAAGGCCGAGGCGGGAAAACTGCGCTTCGGAACGGTAGACACCTGGCTCATCTGGAACCTCACCAGAGGAGACATCCATGTCACCGACGTCAGCAATGCTTCCAGGACAATGCTTTTCAACATCCATACATTGAAATGGGATGAAGAATTGCTGGAACTCTTCGGCATCCCTGCGTCAATGATGCCGGAAGTGCATTCATCTTCAGAGATTTACGGCCACACCAGGACGACATTGTTCGCACATAAGGTACCGATTGCCGGTATTGCCGGAGACCAGCAGGCCGCGCTCTTCGGGCAGATGTGCATAACTCCCGGTTCTGTAAAGAACACATACGGCACCGGCTGCTTCCTGCTCATGAACAGCGGCGAGAAACCCATCATGTCATCGAACAACCTGCTAACGACCATCGCATGGAAAATCGGCGACAAGGTAAACTATGCGCTTGAGGGCAGCATTTTCGTTGGAGGTTCGGTAGTCCAATGGCTCAGGGACGGACTCGGCATCATCAAGTCTTCATCTGAGATAGAAGGCCTGGCAATGACGGTTCCGGACAACGGAGGAGTCTACTTCGTCCCGGCATTGACCGGAATGGGCGCGCCTTATTGGGATCAATACGCGACGGGCACCATCTGCGGCCTCACCAGAGGCACGAAGGCTGCGCACATCGCCAGAGCCGCACTCGAAGGAATCGCGTTCGAGACAATGGATATCGTCAATGCGATGGAACAGGATTCCGGCATAAAGCTTTCCGAACTTAAAGTCGACGGCGGAGCATCAAGGAACAATCTGATGATGCAATTCCAGGCAGATATCCTGGGCACCACAGTAATCAGGCCAAGGGTCACGGAGACCACGGCTATGGGCGCATGCTATCTCGCAGGACTTGCCACAGGGTATTGGGAATCATTGGACGACATCAAACGCCAATGGAATGCCGACAAGGTGTTCGAACCGCTGGCACCTGCCACCAAGGTATTGAAACTGAAGGAAGGCTGGGCCGACGCCATCAAGAGAACGCTTTCAGGAAAGGAATAAGGATCTAAGATACGTCTTGACATGGAACTGACATTGTTTGACAAATGTGTGTTCGAGTTCATTGGAACTCTCATACTGGTATTGCTCGGGGACGGAGTTTGCGCAGCCTGCACATTGGAGAAATCGAAAGCCAAGGGAGCCGGCTGGGTAGTAATAACATTGGCCTGGGGTTTCGCGGTGATGTGCGGTGTTTTCGTGGCCGGCCCTTATTCCGGCGCACACCTGAATCCTGCTGTGACTCTGGGACTTGCGGTAGCCGGCAGCTTCGCATGGAATGCGGTATTGCCATATATGGCGGCGCAGATGCTCGGCGGTTTCGCGGGCGCGCTGCTGGTGTATGTCTTCTATTACGATCATTACAATGCTTCGTCGCAAAATCCTGACGGCATGCTGGGCACTTTTTGTACAATGCCGGCTATAGAGCATAAAAGCATCAATTTCATCAGCGAGCTTATCGCCACTTTCGTCCTGGTATTCTGCATTTTAGCGCTCGGAACGTCCGGAAACATCGCGGCTTTCGACGGAAGTCCGGTGACGACAGGAAGCATCGGAGCGTTCCCGGTAACGGCACTTATCATGGCACTGGGCATGTCGCTGGGCGGAACTACGGGTTATGCAATGAATCCGGCAAGAGACCTGCCTCCACGTATCGCACACGCCATCCTTCCTCTGAAGGGGAAACGTGACAGCGGATGGGGCTACAGCTGGGTTCCGGTATTCGGCCCGATTGTCGGCGCGATTTTGGCAGCAGGGATTTATCTGATAGTTTATTTAGGGTGAGGGTAACGTGCACATAAAAAGTGCGTTGGGCTTACAGCCTTCGAACGAGAGACAACCCTCAAATTCGCACTAACGTTCAACAAGTTTGACAACTTGCAAACTTTAAATATTGATGAAATGACCATTATCTCCATTTTTTTCTCGATTCTTCTGGCGCTGCTCATAATCGGCACCATCGTCGTCATCATCTTCGATAACGGAGACTCATCGAAAAAAATCGCCTGGCTTCTGATTATCACGATATTGCCGATAGTGGGGCTTCTGCTTTACTTCATGGTCGGCATCAATTTCCGCCACTCGTGGTTTTTCAAGAGGAAGCATCAGAAGTTCATCAAGGTATTCGGAGAGAAGGCCAATGACAAGGTACTCAAACTGCTTTTCGGGCATGAGAAGGACAATCTCATACGTCGTGATTACAAGACGCTTACCAAACTTCTGGCTTGCGACGGTTCCACATGCGTGACCGATGGTAACGGTCTGGAAATCATCACGTCGGGGCATCGCAAGTTCGAGTTGCTGATGGAGGATCTGCGCAATGCCAAGGAGTCCATCCACATGGAATATTTCTATTTCCGTCAGGACCAGGGCAGCAAGCAGATCAAGGAAATGCTGATGCAGAAGGCTCGTGAAGGGGTGAAGGTCAGGTTCATACACGAGAATATCGCCAATATCGTCATCCGTCCGAAGTATTACAATGAGATGAAAGAGGCGGGTGTCGAGGTGGAGAAGTTCACCAAGCCAAGGTGGCCGCTCGTGAATCTCGTCACGCAGCTGAACTACCGCGACCATCGTAAGATCGTGGTGATCGACGGGCGTATCGGCTATACCGGAGGCATGAATATCAGCGATGACTACTTCGTGAGATGGCGCGACACGCACATGAGAATCACGGGCAATGCCGTGGCAGGATTGCAGTACAGTTTTCTCAATTCCTGGATTACGGCAGATGGTGAGGTGGACAATGATTTCACGAAGTATTTCCCGATGTGCAAGGAGGATGAGCCGACCGTTCCGGTAACGGAATCCGCCGCGAAAAGCATTGAAAATGAAAGCATTGACATAGACAACGATACCGAAGGCAATGGTATTGCCGAGGCATTGGCGAAGACTCCGATCCAGAGTTTGGACATGAATTTCAAGCTGAAGGGGAAGGACAAGCTCATCCAGATCGTCCCGGACGAGCCGGAGTCGCGTTGGCCGAACATCCACATGGGTGCGGTCTGGGCTGTCCAGCATGCGAAGAAGTACATTTATATCCAGACGCCGTATTTCGTTCCTCCTGAACCGATGCTGCAAGCGCTTCAGTCTGCGGCACTTAGCGGTGTGGATGTCCGGGTCATGGTGCCGAAAAAGGCGGACCTTTTCTTCATGGGCCCTGCCAACAGGTCGTATTTCACGGAGTGTCTGGAGGCCGGGATAAAGATTTATGAGCGTTCCGGAAGGTTCATCCATTCAAAGACGTTCGTAAGTGACGATTACTTGTCCGAGATCGGTTCCGCAAATATGGATTTCCGGAGTTTCAACCTGGATTATGAACTGAATGCCTATGTCTACGATGTCACGGCGGCGAAGGTAAACAAGGCCATTTTCCTCAAGGACATGGAGGCGTCACACGAGGTGACCCTGGAGGACTGGATGGCCCGGCCATGGTACCAGCAGTTCGGCCAGAAGGTCATCAGGCTGTTCGCGGCGCTGCTGTAGTTTTCGGTCATGACGTGCGTAAAAACGGCTGATTTACTCACGTCAGCACAGTTTTCGTGCATGACGTGCGCAAAAAACGTTTTATCGCTCACGTCAGCATGATATTTTACCTCTGCATCACTGCCGCGGCCTCGCGAGATATAAGGCTTGCATGAGGCAAGAGACTATTTCACCGGGCGCCTTTCCGACGGTTACAGTCGCGGCAGAGCATCTGACAATTCTCGGCAGTAGTTCGGCCTCCGTCACGCCATGGGGTAATGTGGTCAGCCTCCATCTCACTGATATCCAAAACCTCATCCTTACGTAGACATTCAGGATTGGCACAATGCCCTCCTTGGCGTTCATAGACTTCGCGTTTGGTATTTTCATCGAATGCCCTGAGATCCAGATGATGCTCATCACCATCCAGGACATAGGAATAAATTCCGGATTTTTTCTTGATGTCACTATCCATCATCAGTTTCTTGATTCTGTTTTCAAGAGCTTCAGTATCAATGATTTCTTTACCATATTTATTGTACAGTTCACCCCAAGGGACGCCCTTCATTTCCTTTCGATATGTCTTGAATGTAGCATTTACCCACTGGATGACGTTAGTAAAATAAAGCCACAACTCATTTGCGTTCGGATCATGCTGGTGCTTACCCATATACGTTTCAATGTTTCCATGAGAAATCCAACGGATGGTAGTTTCAAGGAAATCTTGACGGATGGGAGATCCATTGAGATATCGGCTTCCTATGCCATATGCCGCACAACCGCTCTTACTGAAATAACGTTTGGCATCTGCCAGCCACGGGCCACAATAAACGGCATTGCGCAGTTCCTGATCCATCAATTTAGCCCCGGCGATATTGATTGTCTTGAACCATTGCAATTTTTCGCTATCAGCACCTGTGCAGATGTAAATCATTAGTTCATAATCCAATATACGATCTTGTTCATCATTTGTAAGATTGCAGAAAGACTTGAAGGCAAAACTGAAATCATTGTTCACATACTGGCATAGAGAAATCGTGCGCTGTTGTCCGTCAATAACTTCGAATGTTCCGTCTTCTCTGGTGGCCCAATACATGACGTTGAGCGGAAACCCTTTCATGACGGTGTCAATGACTGCTGCTCTCTGTTTGTCATCATAAACGAATTCTCTCTGATAAGGAGGTCGGATATCCAGTTTGCCGGAATACCCTTTTACTCCGCCTTCTTCATGGTCAATGTAACCGGCGGTGAGTTCCCTGACGGTTATTTTTTTCAATGTTATATTCATGGTGAGGTGTGTTTGGAAAGCCACAATTTAAGAAATCACGTTATTTAACTACTCTTTTTCGAATGAACAATCTTTTATATGCTCTTTTGTTATGAACTAAAGGTTGAGCAATCTTTGACTCGGATTTCCATAACCCACATGAAAAACCCTTACCTTCACTTTCTGTTGCCCCTAACAATTCAAATTGAGCAGGATTGTACTTGTCCAGAAATGTTATTGGCACTCCCATCACACCATCATAATCGCAAGGAATATCCGCTGTCTTGCTAACTTCGATTGCCCTATAATTATCATATTCAGGATATTCTTCCGGAGTATACTTCTTGTAAAGAATCAAGTCCTCATGGCGCTTGGAGATATCAAGATTCGTAAACCATGTCACCCCGGAGACGCGAATCATACCAGCCTTATGATCCCCAGCTGTAGCAACATCTTCATATTTGGAAATGAAATGCCCCGCACCGCCTTTGAATCCAAAGCCCAACCAAATTTTGTTTTCCTTAATGAGCGGAAATATTTCTTTATATGTTATGGCATTTTGGTGACCAATGATTATGAACCTCTTGTCATACTTAATGAGCTGAGCTACATACTCCCTGAACAAGCTGAACGGAGGATTGGTGACCACAATATCCGCCTGCTTGAGCAATTCTATACACTCCTGACTACGAAAATCGCCATCTTCTTCAAGATTATGAATCCCTATTTCCTCCGGACTAGGAATCCTGTCTCCATCTTTGTCCCCATTATACTCAAGATAAATCGCCGATTCACAGTCATTCATGCTTAAAATGTTCATATCCTGACTCTTATAGCATGTTGTAATCAGTTTCTTCAGTCCAAGATATTCGAAATTGTACGAAAAATAATGAAAGAAATTGCTTACACGTGGATCGTCGCAGTTGCACAAGACAGTCTTGCCTTTAAAATACGACTTGTAATGACGTAATTCATTTTCAATGTCCGACAGCTGTGTGTAGAACTCGTCCTTTTTCGCCTTGTTGGCAGCATGGAGATTCTCGTTATTTGCCATATTGACTGATAGTTACAGCATTACTATCAGTCGCTTCAGCGCAACAAGAAGGGCGTGAGCTTCTTATTGCGTTCTGCCGGGTAGCCTCGCAAGCAACCCTCTAACTCAAATAAGATACCCACACCCGAAAGGGCGCGAGCATGCTATATTCTGAGTTATGGGGCAGCGCAAATGCGATGCTCCAGCTAATATTTCAGCGTCAATTATTGCTTTAAAAGTTTGCGAGGCTTTAGCAGAACGCGAAATAATAGCAAATGCTTCGTTATAAAAATTATGTCTTGCTACGCGGAATCTTCCGCATACACAAATATAAGTCTTTTTTATGAATGTCCCACATAACACTTTCTGTAAAATGAACAAGTTGGCAGGCCTAAATTTAGTTAAATAACCATATATCAATAAGTTGCAAAAATATTTGCCTGCCAAGTCTCATGAAAAAACATGGAACTTGGCAGGGGGCGATTGCGCATAAAGTAGAGCTATACTATTGTGACACAGCAGGTTATACAATTACCTGCAAGCATCCATGCCTGCCAAGTGGTTCAGAAAAAACGGAGAGGCGGAAGCGGAGGATGCACTTATACTGAGAGATGGAAGCGGGCGTGCACTCACGCGTGGAGGCATAGGCATAAAAACGGCGGAGGCAGGGGTCTGAATAACATTCACGCGTGGAGGCGGAAGAGGCGGCGGTAGATAGCCAGGAGGTAGCGGCGGAGGGGGATGCGGTGCCAGATGCGGGCCTTCAGGAGGTTCAGGCGGGTGTAGGGATTTATGGGAATGCGGCCCTTCTTGAGGATAGTCACTACGCGGCCGAAGATGTCGCAAATGGGACAATGTTCACGGCATATGGCGCCATCACCCTGCATAACAGCCTGGTTACCATCCAATTGGATAATGCGGTGGAGAATATATCGGCCGGCGACACGGAAAAGGACAATGTCTCCTACAGCCAGAGGTCGGGCATCGGCCAGTGGTTCCAGTTCCACGGAATCCCGGTCTCCACGTATGAACGGGAGCATGCTCACTCCCTTGACGGGGATGGTTACATTCTTGCCTTCGCGGAGGATCCGGAGGACTTCCGCAAAAAATATGTCATTGCTGATAACTACTTTCTCCATAACTGTCTGCCGGTCTATCTCCCGGACTATAATACAAAGTTATGAAAAAATCAGTACCTTTGTATTCCCGCGAAGCAGGAGACACCTGCACGGCGGACAAATGACCATTCTGAAACTAAGAACATGAAAATCAAGGACGGCTTCGTATTGCGCGAAATCTGCGGGGAAAAAATCATCTCCGGAGAAGGACTGAACCAGGTAAATTTCAGTAAATTCATAAGGCTCAATGACTCTGCGGCATTTCTGCTGAAGAAGGTTGAACATGAAGACTTTACGGCAGAGACATTGGCAAAGTTGCTCTGTGAGGAATATGAAATTTCAGAGGAAATCGCGGCCAAAGACGCCGAGGCTCTCTGCAAAAGTCTGGTAGGAGCAGGAATAGTCGAAGAATAATGAACGAGATAAAGCATTTCTGTACAGGAGGATTGCACTTCAGTGTCGAACTGGATGTACCCTGGCATTTCATGGAATATACAGCACCGGTAGCGGAGCGCATACAGAAAGCGACTGCCGGAGAAGTGCCGGACCTGCTGCCCACCAGAGCGGGAGATGAAATTCCGGCACGGACACTCGTGAAAAGCCGAAGCGAATTGCCGGAAAATTTCAATGCACATACATTGGATTTCTCTCAATATGAACCATTTGCGACAGCGCCGTCCGATGAAGAAATGCTGAGGTTCAAGGTAGCTGGAGACACACCTGAATGGGCTGCGGACATCAGCGACGCGGAACTCATAATGGACGTGTCGAACATTGATCCCGGATATAAAATCTATAGACGCGGGAACGACACGATATTCGAATTTCTGAAAACAAACGGTGTCAGGAGCGGATTTCTGAAAGTTCCGGAGAACTGCCGCGTCTGCGAATTCACGGCAGAGGCAGGAACCAGGCCATACGCTGCCATGTCATTGATAGACTTCGCATTGCGCATCGCATGCACCTATATCTCATCACGTTACGGCGCATTGATGATACACTCCTCGGTCGTCAGCATTGACGGTAAAGCGAATCTTTTCCTGGGCGCGAGCGGAACAGGAAAAAGCACGCACAGCCGACTTTGGCTGGACAATATTCCGGGGGCGGAGCTGGTCAATGACGACAACCCGATTCTCCGCGTCGAAAACGGACATGTATTCGTCTACGGCACGCCTTGGAGCGGCAAGACGCCTTGCTACCGCAATGTGAAAGTACCTGTCGGGGCTATCGTAAAACTCAGCCAGGCACCGCAGAACAGCATCAAACGACTGAAAGGGCTGGACGCTTACGCTAACATCGTCGGTTCCGTGTCAAGCATCCGCTGGTCACGCAAGATCATGGACGAAATCACATCCCTGATGTCGCAGATTGCCATGACCACGCCTTGTTTCGCAATGGATTGCCTTCCCGACAGCGAAGCAGCCTTCATCTGCCGGGATGGTATCATAAACGGCACGCGTTAATCATAGAACTACTCACTCACTTCAGCCGCACGCGACTTTCCGAAGAAACGGTCGATGACCAGAGCGATGGCAGCATCTCCGCTGACATTGCAGGCAGGGCCATAGCCGTCAAGAGCCAGGTAGATGGTCATCATTAGAGCACATTGGTCAGGCGTAAAACCCAGCACCGACTCCAGCAGTCCGATGGAAGCCATGAGAACACCGCCCATCACGCCCGGAGCGGCAACGGCTGCCACGGCCTGGAGAAGAGCGAAGTTCAGGAAAAGTCCGAAAGAAAGCGGGATGCCGCACATGTAAGCTATTGCTACTGAGGTAACTGTAAGCTTTATCGTAGAACCGCACATGTGCACTGTAGAGCAGAGCGGCACCACGAAATCAGCAATATCCTTGCGAGTCCCGTTCTTTATGGCGCACTCCAGCGTAACCGGAATCACCGCCGAGCTGGAACAAATGGAAAAGCCTGTAAGATAAGCAGGAAGGATATTCCACAGACACTTGAACGGATTTTTTCCGGAAAGAGCGCCGGCAATCAGATATTGAAGCACCAGATAACAGATGGACAGCGCCACGCCTGTACCGATGATTTTCACTCCGGAGCCTAGCACCACGGAAAGTTTTCCGGCAGCGCTCATTTCGCACATCATCGTGAAAATATAGAACGGCAGAAGCGGGATGATCACCTTCTCAATGGTGAGTTTCACGATCTCCCCGAACTCATCGAAGCCCTTTTTCAATCCGGTCGCACCGGTCACGATAATGCCGACACCCACCATGAAAGACAGCAGCAGCGCGGTAAGGATGTCGCAGATCGGAGGAATCTTCAGTTCAATGAAAGGAGCGAAAGTCTTCCCTTCGGCAGCTGACGTCGCAATCTCTCCGACTTCCAGATAATGAGGGAACAATGTCGTGGCGAAGCCGTATGAAAACAATCCGGCACCGACCGTAGAGACGTATGAAATAATCATCACGGCAATCAGCATTTTCCCGGCGCCGCGTCCCAGATTCGCCACTGACGGCGTCACCAGGCCCAGCACCAGAAGCGGCACGATAAATTTCAGGATTTGTGCGAAAAAGACATTGAAAGTCTTCAGGATGCGCACCAGCACATCAGGCGCGATAATGCCCAGAAGTGAGCCCAAAAGTATGGCAATCACCACCTTGGGGAAAAGTCCCAATTTAATTTTCATCATCACTATTTCATTTTGCAGATTACGGAACTGACACCCTTGATGGTAATCACAAGTCCCTGTCCGGAAGATTTCATGGAAATATTCTCCGGAGCACCCCAAACCACAGATTCCATACCGTCATATCCGGTAATGGTGCATTTGGCTTTTTCCGCGCGGGGATTTATTACCACAAGATATTTCTCCCCATTGGCAGAACGCTCATACACAGCAGGATATGGCTGGTCAGGATCACTTATGAACTTCCAGAAACCTTTATTGCCAAGAGCAGGTATCGAGGCTCTGAGAGCCAGAAGCCCTTTAGTCCAAGAATACATTGAACTGGCATCATTGATTTCATTTTCGACGGTCGGACGGGTCGGGCTCGGGTCAATCGGGAGATAGAGTTTTTCCGGCGCGCAGGTGGAAAATCCTGCGGTCGGGCCTGCGCCCCATTGCATCGGGGTACGCTCCGCGGACCTGTCGCGGCTGCCCTCGACAGCCGGTACGCCATCCATCGACCTCATGCCGATTTCCTCGCCATAATAGACAATCGGCACCCACGGCATTGTCAGGAAAAACGTCATCATGGTTTTAAGTTCCTCCGGGTCAGAGCGTTGGTTACGATTCATGCGCCATGTGTCATGACTTGATGTTGGCATGCACGGGAAACCCTGGCCGAGAGTCTTGCGATACATCTCGGTGAAAGGAATCACGAAAGAGGAAATCTTGCCCTTCCCTGCCTTGTCAAACCAGCAGTCACAAGGCGGATAAATCCCGGTTGAAGGATCGGCATTGCGGCGAGTGTTATAGACCAGGTCACGGTACATCGTCTTGCCGCAGCCATTGTGACGGATGATGTCAATATCGAAGCCGCACGAAATGGATTCGACCGGGCTGGACCATTCGGAAAGGAATATTCTGTCAGGATAATTCGCTGAGGTCCAGGCAAATATCTCATCCCAAAGCTTTCTTACACCATGGAATTCCTCATCATCGCCCTTCACCAGCGACCATGCCAGGTCACAGCGGAAACCGTCAACCCCCTTGTCGAACCAGAAGGCAATGATGTTCTTAAGTTCCTGGCGTACAGCCTTCGGGCCCGGCGCATCGTAGGACTGCTCCCAAGGACGCGACGGTTCAGGAGAAAGATAGCCGTAGTTCAATGCCGGCTGGACATCGTAGTAGTTCTTCATGTAACGGGCACCGCGGGGATAATTGCAGTCCACCCATTTCTTCTTCTCGGAGTCACGCGGTTTGCCGTCCTTGCTGTCCATCCATATATAATAGTCGCTGTAATGGCCGTTCCTGTCGCCATTTGCAGATTCCACGAACCACGGATGCTTGTCGGAAGTGTGTCCGGCAACCAGGTCCAGGCAGATGCGCAGCCCCTTCGCATGGGCATCCTTGACCAGATTTTCCAAATCAGTATTGGTCCCGAAACGCGGGTCGACCTTATAGTAGTCCGTAATGTCATAACCGCCGTCCTCGAACATGCTGCAGAACACCGGACTAATCCATATTGTATTGAAACCAAGCGTTTTCACATAGTCCAGCTTCGAGCGGATGCCTTCAAGGTCGCCATAACCGTCGCCGTCGCTATCCTTGAACGAAGACGGATAAATGTGATAGATGGCAGCATTGTCAAGCCACTTCGGATAGGTCTGCACCTTATCAGGGCAATCAAGTCCAAGGCCTTTCCAATCATTGCAGGTGCCGCCTTTCACGCCCCATCCGATGAGCTGCTCCACAAGTTTTTCATCACCGACAGGGATGCCGTAGCACTCCACCGTCAAGCCCTTCGCATGACAATAATCCACGAATTCCTTGGTCAGGTCTGTCGATTTCGGCCTGATTACCAAGTTCTTGACCCTGAGGCTGCAAGTGTCCACATCCTCTTTCGTATAACGTCCGCCAGCCTTCATGAACTGCAACGGTGCATCAGTAAGCTTCGAGGCGGTCAAGATGGAATTCCAGTTGAACGAAGTAAGCACATATTTCCCGTCAAAGCCGAAATCGTGAAGCATCCCGATTGTCTTGCGGATGCCTTCCTCATTTACCCTTTTCAGCTCGACATAAGGCGTCAATCCTCCCTCGCGGCAAGCCTCAAGATAGGTCGCGAACGTAGGGATTTTCAATGTCTTGGCATATTTCTCATCCCAGCCATAGCCACCGTCAATCCAGAATTTCTGCAATTCATTGAAAGTGTATTGCGACACCATGCCGGTGCCGTCAGTGGTGCGGTCCAGTTTCTTGTCATGCATGCAGACAATGATCCCGTCCTTCGTCATCTGCACGTCGGTTTCCATGCCGCCGTAGACCGGAATTTCCGCAGCCTTGCTGAAGGACAATGATGTATTTTCAGGGTATCTGGCCGCAATTCCCCTGTGAGCCTGCAGTACGAATTCGCGGGAAACCGGCTTTACAGGTTTCAATTCCGCAGCCCATCCTCCGCCAGGCGCCATCTTCACCTCAACCTTGCGGGAAGCCGGAACAGAGCACGTAACCTTCTTGTAATCAGTAGCTATACGGTGGGCATTGATACCGTCCTGATATATTGTCATGGTATAGTCCCCTGCCGGAAGGAAGCTGAGGTCGAGCTCCAATGCGCGGCTGTCCCAATTGGTCATTGCCCCGACATACCAGCGGTCGCCCTTTCTGCGGGCCATGGCGACATATTCGGCGACTTTGCCGTCGAGCGCTACGGTTTCATCCCACACAGTCGGTATTGCCGAGATGAAATCGGTGCACTCCTGCTCCGCACGGTAATTGTTCGGAGAATCGCACATCATGTTCAGCGGCGACTCGAAAATCACGTATTCCGCCAGCTGGTGGCAACGTGTTCCCTGGCTCATCGGTTCCGTGCGGATAGGGCGGTAATTCTTCTTGACGGCATTCCGCATGGCGCCCTGCGTATAATCCATCGGGCCTGCCACCATCCTGATGAACGGAATGGTCACGTCATAGGTCACGTGGTCCACATCCGTGGCGCTCCATTTCATCTGTTCCAGACCGAAAACGCCCTCGAAATTCACCACGTTGGGATATGTGCGCTGAAGTCCCGTAGGCTTGTATGCTCCATGGAAGTTCATGAGCATGTGATACTTGGCACACATTGCGGCAGCATCACGATACCATTCCACCATTTTCTGGTCATCACGGTTCATGAAGTCCACCTTGAAGCCCTTCACGCCCATTTCCGAGAAACGGCGGCAGACATTTTCCATATCCTTGGTAAACGGATACCATCCAGCCCAGAGGATAATGCCGACTCCACGTTTTCTGCCATATTCGATAAGGTCCTGTAAATCAATCTCCGGTACCACCTGCGTAAGATCATTGGCATACTTCACGGCCCAGCCCTCATCGAGAATCACATACTCAATCCGATTCTCGGCGGCGAAGTCAATGTAGTACTTGTAAGTGTCGTTGTTCACGCCCGCCTCGAAGTCTACGCCCTTGATATTCCACGCGTTCCACCATTCCCACGCCACCTTTCCCGGGCGCACCCAGGACCAGTCCGCGTCAGCATCCGCCGGCGTCGCAAGTTTCCAGACAATGTCGGAGTCCGTCAATTCCTTGTCGGATGAGGCTACCGCAATGACTCTCCACGGGAACTCCGCACCGGGCCGGCATTCTGCAATGTAGTCCTTTCTGGAATTGACCATTTCCTGCACCATGTTGTGTCCTCCGATTTCCACATCGTCAGGCACACGGGCGAAATAGCCGCTCAAGGTCTCCCCTGTCCCCTTCTTGTAATTATACAGGAACATGCCGGGATAATCCATCAGGTCCGCTTCCGTAATCACTACGCTCTTGCCCTCGGGACATTGAACCAGAATCGGCGCAATGCTCCATCTGTCAATCCATTCCGAAAGTTTGGAACAGGTATAAGGGCATTGGAAATCATTGATAAGGATATCCTGGAGCGAGCCTTTCCATTTCTTGTTCACATACGGGATGTACGCGGTACGGTCCTCCGGGAAGCGGAAATCTGCCTGTTCGTCAGACACGATGAACGGCTTTTCGGAACCGGAAATGAAACGGTATGCGCAACCCTCGTCGTAGGCGCGGAATACCGCCTTGAAGCCCTTGAATTCGAGCGTAAGTTCATTGAACTTTTCCTCGACCTCGGATTTCTTGTAGACCGGTGATTTCACGGTCCGGTCCACACTGCGGGAGCGGGCGCATTTCAATGCCTGACCGGGGGCTCCATAAATGGTACCGTCCTGCAAAGTCATTGACATTCTGGAGTTTTCAAGCAGCAGAACGCCATCGTGGAGGACGTCGTACGAGAGGCCTTCCCCGACATGGATCTTCATTTCGAGCCTGCCGTCCGGTGATGTGAGATTATATTGTTTCTGCGCCGCGCCAAGCGACAAGGTCATGAACGCGGCAAGCAGAAACGTAAGTAAGTTCTTCATATAAGTCTATGTCTATCAAAGTTTAAAGGTACAGGTCACAGGATAATGGTCGGAAATGAATGTCTTTCCATAATCATGGCCGTTCACCGTGATGAAGTCCATGGCTTCCGCTCCGCGATAGAAAATATGGTCGATGTTTCCGATTTTCTTGTTGTAGGTCAGATCGAATCCGTTGAAGCTGACAGCGCCGTCATAGTATGCCGCTTCGTCGCGGGCCGACCACATGTATTCCGTAAGCGGTTCCAGGCTGTAGGCGCCGTTCCTGGTCGATCCGTCATAGAGAGAGCAGTTCAAATCGCCGACCACGAAGACGGACGCCTTCTGTTCCCCGACGAGCTTTTCTATCTGGGAGACAATCAGTTGCGATGCCTTACGCCTAGGTTCAATATTGAAGATCTTGTTTCCCTCGGCATCCGTGACTTCCGGGTCATGGGTAAAATGCGTGTCGAAGAAATATATTATCTGTCCATTGGCCTTGACCTTCAGTTTAGTCCAGACGCAGCCGCGGACCTGCCATCCGGAAGCGCCGAAAGGATAATGGACAGGCTTCCCGGGGTCTTCTTCATTGTAATAGAATACGCCGGCATCCAGTTTCTCGAAACGCGACTTCCTGAACATGATGAGGTTAGGAGGAAGATGGTCCTGAAGCACGGTCGGGTTCGAGCCGTCATATTCAGCCACGCGGAAGACCTCATACTCAGGCAGAAGAGCCATGTCAGCGGCAGTTTCGGCCTTGGCCTCCTGCATACCGACAATGTCCGGCTGAGTGT
>ULWK01024534.1_pt1 | contig 21897 bp, 18 predicted proteins | sample 1960281 | NCBI WGS metagenome assembly ULWK01 (sample SAMEA4835810, study PRJEB28245) | human gut metagenome | biome: gut microbiome; material: fecal sample | place: Denmark | collected 2008 | reverse complement strand
GGCTGCGGTTTCCCGCAGAAAGCGGCGGCTTGGCTGGCGGCGGATGTCTACCTGCAGAACCTCGGCTTTGCGGTCTTGCAGAAATCCGCCGACGGTGTGCAGGTGCGCTATACCTACGGCATGCCCACCGTGCCCGGCGCTAAGGCCGAGCTGACCTACACCGTGGAGTCGCAGGGCACGCTGCTGGTCGAGGCCGTCTATCATGGCGTGCCCGGTGCGCCCGAGCTGCCCTGCTTCGGCATAAAATTCCAGACGTTTGCCCCCGTGGCCCGCACGCTCTGGACCGGCCTTTCGGGCGAGACCTACCCGGATCGCTGCAAGGGCGGCGTCTTTGGCTGCCATGAGGAGGTGCCGCACATTGAACCGGCTCTCGTCCCGCAGGACTGCGGCCTGCATGTGGGCACCCGTCAGTTCACGCTGGAGCAGCACAACGCCTGCGGTCAGACGGCGGCTGCGCTGACGATTGAACAGGCCGATGCGCCGTTTGCCTTCAGCGCACTGCCCAACACAGCGCAGGAGATCGAGGCCGCCCAGCACATCACCGAGCTGCCCGCCACGGGCCGCACGAGCGTGACGATCCTGGGCGCAGCCCGCGGCGTCGGCGGCATCGACAGCTGGGGCACCGATGTGGAGGAGCCTTACCGCGTCAGCGGGGAAGGAGAGCACCGCGTCGCGTTCCGCATCGTGTTGTAAATACCCTAAAGGCAGCACCGTCTGCGCTGCACCTGCCCATAAAAACAAAAGCCGCCCGTGTCGGCCTGACACGGGCGGCTTTTTGCTGTCTTATGCGCGTTTACTCCAGACGGAACACCTGCTCCAGCTTGGGCTGGGCACCGGTCACGGGGTCCATTTCCAGCTCCAGAATGTCCTTCATGTAGTCGTTCCAGCGGTCCACAACGGGGCTTTCGGCCTGTACCTTCTCGGCGTAGGCAACGCCCTTCGCGCACTCATAGTAGCCGAACAGCTCGTCGTTACAGTAGAAGATGCTGTAGTTGCAGATGCCCGCAGCCTTCAGCACCTCGACCATCTCGGGCCAGATCTCCGCGTGGCGGCGCTGATATTCCGCTTTGCAGCCGGGCTTGATGCGGCCCTTCCATGCTATATGCTCCATTGGTATGCACCTCACAGGATGATTTTGTCTTTATTGTACGGCGCGCAGCGGCGGTTTGCAACGTGGAATAGTACAGATTTCTTTGGGAAAATTCCACTTGCCGCGCCCGGCGCACAGCCCGTCACATCAGCGGGCTGAACAGCCGCAGCACGCAGTCCCAGCCGCGCACGGCCAGGCTGCGGGTGTCGGCGTACTTCTGCGTGACCTCGCGGCAGACGGGGAACAGCGCGTCAAAATCGCGGCGCACATCGGCCACGGCGCTGCAGCCGCAGAACCAGCAGGCGTTCTCAAAGTGCAGGTACAGGCTGCGGAAGTCAAAATTGATCGTACCCACAACGGCTTCCGTGCCGTCGGCTACGCATTGCTTCGCGTGGATGAACCCGGGCGCGTACTCATAAATGCGCACGCCGCTCTTGGCAAGGCTGGCGTAATAGCTGCGCGTGACCGAGAAGATCAGCTTTTTGTCCGGGATGCCCGGCGTGATGATCCGCACATCAACGCCGCTGGACGCGGCCAGCCGCAGTGTGCGCTGCATCTCGTCACTTAAAATAAGGTAGGGCGTTGTAATGTAGACGTAGTCCTTCGCACTGCGGATCATGTTCAGGTAGACGTTCTCGCCGGTGGCCTCGTCGTCCAGCGGATTGTCCGCGTAGGGCAGCACCACGGCATTCTCCCGCGCGGTGTAGGGCACATCGGGCAGATAGCGCTCGACCTCGGGTGCGGCCTTCTGCGTTGCGCCCCACAGCTCTAAGAAAATCAGCGTCAGGCCGCGCACGGCGTCGCCCTCCAGCCGGATGCCGCTGTCCTTCCACTGGCCGTAAGGGTGGGTGCGGTTGAAGTACTCCTCCGCCAGATTGTAGCCGCCGGTAAAGCCGACGCGCCCGTCCACAACGGTGATTTTGCGGTGGTCGCGATTATTCATAAAAACGTTCAAAATCGGGATGACCGGGTTGAACCGGCGGCACTGGATGCCGCGCCCCGCCAGCTTTTTGACAAATTTGCTGTTGATAAACCCGATGCTGCCCACGTCGTCGTAAAATACGCGCACCTCCACGCCGTGGGCGGCGCGCTCGGCCAGAATATCCTCCAACTCCTGCCAGGCGGAGGCGTCCTCAATGGCGTGGTATTCCATGAAAATAAACTTTTCCGCGCTGCGCAGGGCTGTTTTCTGGGCCTCCAGCGCCTCGCAGGTGTCGCCGTAGAACGTCACATCGGTGTTGTCATAGGCGGGGTAGCCCGCGCGGTCCTGCAAATAGCGGGCGTGGTTGCGGGTGATGCGGTCCGGGTAGGGCAGGGCGCGGCGCTGCTGCAAAATGGGCGCGTGATACTGGCGCAGCATCGTCATATTTTCACCGAAACGGCGGCGCATGACGCTGACGGCCCCGCTGCGGCCAAATAGCAGATAGATGGTCAGACCGAAGATGGGAAACAGCAAAATCAGAATGATCCACGAAATTTTATACGCGGAGTTGATATGCAGCCCATATATACGCAGCGTAATCAAAAATGTCAGTACCGACGTGCATACCTGAATGGCGGTGGAGTAGTCGTTCAGCTTGAGGGCAAGCCAGAAGATCCATAAAACCTGCAAAAGTACGCCGATGCCCGCCAGCAGCATCCGGCTGACGCTGTTGGGGATGGCCTCGCGTTTTTCCTCGGTGGTGTTGTTCATGTGTGGCCCCTTTTGTGCCGGGCGCGGCCCGGCTGTGTTGATTTTTTATCCAGTATAGCACAAAATCTTGCAGTATACCACACTTTTGCACCGAAATTTGCGGTGTTTTCACAAAGGAGCGTCTCTGTGGCCGGGCAGGGGAGAGGGGACACGGGAAAATGCAAAATAGCACAAAAATTGCCCGCCTGTAAAATTGGCCTGTATACGCGGAAATCCATACGCGATGCGCTCTGCTGCCCGCACCGGCTACATTGACCGTGCTCGCAAGGAAGCTATTGTTGCTGAAACACGTTCTTGCGTTATGGCTGCGCAGACTATCGCAGCTGAGAAGTACGGTGCAAATACTGTTGATGTGGCTGATGATGATATGATGGATGCTGTTGATGATATTAAAGAACTTGCTGAAGTAGATGGAGATATTTCTAATATTACCATGAAAAAGGCTGCTGGTAGTGATTATGCGGGTAAGGTTTCTACGCTCTCTTATATGAAGGGCGCATGGACTTGCACTTACACCGAGGGTGTTACTACTGGTTCTAATGGAGCCTATGATGTTCAGCCGAAAGCCTAATATTAATCATTAATTAGAAGTTACTTTCCCACCGCCACCCGGCGGTGGGATTTTTTGTGCTTTTGTTGTGGTTTCACTCAATTCCATTTCTACTACGGACACTCCCGCGGGCGGATATGGAATCCGCCCCTACGGTCTGCCAATTCCGTTGCATTCTGCCTGCCGCCAACTTCGGCGGGGTGGGGGCACCCCGCCCTACGTCCTACCGAAAAAGGGGAACGTAGGGCGGCCAGCCCTCTGGCCGCCGTGCCCGCTTCCGGCCACAGTAAACCTTCCGTGCAATCACCCCACCCTCACTCCGCAGACAAAAGCCTCCCTTGTCAAAGGGAGGTGCCGAGCCTGCGAGGCGGAGGGATTCCTGCCCGTCTGCGGGTGTGACAGCGTGCAAGGCATAGCCCGTCGGAATCCCTCTGGCCGCCTGCGGCGTCCACCTGCTCCCCTTCTGGCGCTACGCGCCACCTCCCCCGGCACGGGGGAGTCTGTCTTTGACAAGGGAGGCTTTTCTGCTCCAACCTTAAACTTCACTTCAAATTTCACTCTTGCAAAATTTGGCAAAGTGTGCTACAATCTCATAGCATACCGTTTTAGTGGGAAATATTCCCGCAACCCCAACCAAAAAAAGGAGAGTTCCGCCCCATGTCCGAACGCCTGTGGGGAATCCTTGTGGATTCCTTTGGTAAAATATTGCTGCCCGGCCTGACCGTCACCATCCCGCTGACCGCCATCTCGTTCACGCTGGCGCTTATCATCGCGGTGGCGGTGGCGCTGGTGCAGTTTGCCCATGTGCCCGTTTTGCAGCGGCTGGCCCGGTTTTATATCTGGGTCATCCGCGGCACGCCCGTGCTGGTGCAGCTGTTCGTTGTATTCTACGGCCTGCCCGGCGTCGGCATCCTGATTGAGCCGTTCCCCGCGGCGGTGCTCGTCTTTTCCATCAACGAGGGCGCGTACTGCGCCGAGACCATCCGCGCCGCGCTGGAATCCGTGCCCAAAGGCCAGATGGAGGCGGGGCAGTGCGTCGGCATGAGCTACTTACAGATCATCCGCCGCATCATCCTGCCGCAGGCGCTGCGCACGGCCTTCCCCACGCTGGCCAGTACGCTGATCGCCATGGTCAAGGATACCTCGCTGGCCGCGAACATCACCGTGACCGAAATGTTCATGACGACCCAGCGCATTGTGGCCCGCACCTATGAGCCGCTGGCCCTTTACATTGAGGTCGGTCTGGTTTACCTGCTGTTCTGCACCGTGCTGACCCGCCTGCAGGCCGTCGGCGAGCGGTACCTCAACAGCAAGGGCGCGCAAAGGAGTTGAACTATGCTGCAAATCAGAAATCTGCGCAAGTCCTTTGGCGATTTGCAGGTGCTCAAGAGCATCGATCTGGACGTGAACAAGGGCGACGTCGTCGCCATTTTAGGCCCCAGCGGCAGCGGAAAAACAACGATGTTGCGTTGCCTGAACTTTTTGGAAAAGTCCGACGGCGGCACGATGCTGTTTGACGACCAGCGCGTAGACCTGGCCCGCGTCACCCACGCCGAGGCCAACGCCCTGCGCCGCCGCACGGGGTTTGTCTTTCAAAGCTACAACCTGTTTGCCAACAAGACCGCGCTGCAAAACGTGACCGAGGGGCTTATCATCGCGCGCAAAATGCCGCGCCGCCGGGCCGAGGAGATCGCCCGCGCCGCGCTGGTCAAGGTCGGCATGGATGACCGCGCCGACTACTACCCCAGCCAGCTTTCCGGCGGGCAGCAGCAGCGCGTGGCGATTGCCCGCGCCATGGCCGCCGACCCGGAGATCATCTATTTCGACGAGCCTACGTCCGCTTTGGATCCCGAGCTGACCGGCGAGGTGCTGGCCGTCATGCGCAGCCTGGCCGGGGAGGGCCGCACAATGCTGGTCGTGACCCACGAGATGGATTTTGCCCGTCACGCGGCCAACCGCGTGGTGTTCATGGAGCAGGGCGTCATTGTGGAGCAGAACACCGCCGAAGCGTTCTTCGACGACCCGCAGCAGCCCCGCACCAAAGAATTTTTGCAGACCTACAAGCAAAGGAGCCTATTGTAATGAAGAACCTGACCAAACTGACCGCCCTGACCCTGACCGCCGCGCTGGCCCTGACCGCCTGCGGCAGCAGCGCCGCCACCACCGTGCCCGCAGCGGAATCCGCCGCCGGGAGCACCGCCGAGGCCGCGTCCGGCGACCTGTTGAGCGAGATCCAGGCCAAGGGTACCATCACGGTTGCGATGGAAGGCACATGGGCGCCCTGGACCTACCACGATGAAAACGACAACCTCGTCGGCTACGACGTCGAGGTCGCCACCGAGATCGCGAAGAAGCTGGGCGTTGAGCCGCAGTTTGTCGAGGGCGAGTGGGACGGCCTGCTGGCCGGTCTGGACGCGGGCCGCTATGACATCATGGTCAACGGCGTGGACATCACCCCCGAACGCGCCGAAAAATACGACTTCTCGACGCCCTACGCCTTCAACCGCACCGCCGTCATCACCAAGGGCGACGATGACAGCATCAACACGCTGGAGGACCTGAAGGGCAAAAAGACCGCAAACACGATCTCCAGCACCTACGCCGAGCTGGCCGAACAGTACGGCGCGACGGTGACGGGCGTTGACGACCTGAACCAGACGTTTGAGCTGCTGCTGAGCGGGCGCATCGACGCGACGCTGAACGCTGAGATGACCTTCTACGATTACACGAAGGAGCACCCCGACGCGAATGTGAAGATCGCCGTGCTGACCGACGATGCGAACCAGATCGCCATCCCGATGCGCAAGGGCGACGAGACTGCCGCCCTGCGCACGGCCATTGATGCCGCCATTGACGAGCTGCGCGCCGACGGCACGCTGAAGGCATTGAGCGAAAAATACTTTGGCCGCGATATTTCTACGGAAGAATAACCTTGGGCAATACCGCATAATTCTAAGTGCCGATACGGCGAGCGAGGTGCGGCAGCTGCTAAGCCAAAAGCGCAGATAATACTGGATGTCTTATCGAGCATTTTGGCAACGCAGATGCCGTGCCGCAGCCGCCGGAGCGGTGCTTAAGCCGTAAGGCGGGAATTATGCGGTGTTGCCCTTTGTAAAAAACATAGAAGGGGCTGCTGCACACGCAACAGCCCCTTTTGTTTTTGGGGAAATTATACCTTGCGAAGGATGCCGTCGGTCAATTCGACGCTGTCGCCTTCCTCCATTCCGCCGCGGCGCAGCGCTTCGTCGGGGTAGGGGAGCACGCGCCGCGTGCCGTCAGCACCTTCCAGCACTACGTCAACCAGAATCGGCTGGTCGGCGGGCGGCTCCTCGCAGCCGTACATCTGTTCCTCAATGCGGAAAATTTTGTATTTCATGCAGCTTCACGCCCTCTCCGGGGCGGCGGGTCCTGTCTCCACGGCCTCGATTTCTTTGATCAACATCTCATGGCCCTGCAAAAGATGGGTGCGCGGGCTCTGGCAGTGGGGGCAGGTGCGGCCAAACTGCACGGTGGGGTACTGTTGGCCGCAGTCCTCGCACACGGTCACGGCGGGGATGGTCTCCACGGTCAGCACCGCGCCGGGCAAAAGCTCCGATTTCGCCGCCGCCCACTTCCAGCAGTCCTGCAGATAGCTCTCCACCACGCCGGAGACCTCGCCCAGCTGCAGCGTCACGCGCCGGATGCGCGTCACGTCGTTCTGCCGGGCCACGTCCTCCACCGTGCGGATGATGTGGAATACAATGCCAAGCTCGTGCATTACTTCTCCTTCTTGGCAAAGCGGATCTTGATCTCGCGCTTCGCCATGTAGGGTAGAATGGCCTTGAACTTGTCCTCGCTCCTGACCATCTTGCTGCACTCGGGCAGGTCGCGGTGCAGGCGGATGGCATCAAACTCGCACTTTGTCGTGCAGACGCCGCAGCCAATGCACTTGTTCGGGTCCACAACGCTGGCACCGCAGCCCAGACAGCGCGCTGTCTCGATTTTGACCTGATCCTCGGTCAGCGTCAGGTGTGCGTCGCGGAAGGAACGGTGCGCGTCAATGCCCGCATCCAGCGCGGCGGACTGGCGCGGTGCGCGGTCATACTCGCCCAGCGCCAGATTCGACTTGTCCAGCTCGTGGAAGTCGCGGCGGTTGCGGCCAATCGTCAGGCTTGTGTTGGGCTGCACAAAGCGGTGGATGGAAATTGCCCCCTGCTTGCCCGCAGCAATCGCGTCAATGGCAAACCGCGGCCCGGTGCAGACGTCGCCGCCGACGAAAATGTCCGGCTGGGCGGTCTGGTAGGTCAGCGCGTCGGCCACAGCGCCCTGGCCGCGGCCCAGCTGCACGGCCTCGCCGTTCAGCAAATCGCCCCACTCGATGCACTGGCCGATGCTTAAAACAACGTTGTCGCACGGCAGGGTGATGGTATCGTTTTCATCGTAGGTGGGCGCAAAACGGCCCTCTGCGTTGTAAAGGCCGGTGCACTTTTTCAGCACGACGGCGGTCACATGGCCGTTCTCGGAGAGGAACTCCTTCGGGCCGTAGCCGCAGGTGATTTTGGTGCCCTCCTCCTCGGCCTCGGCAATTTCCTCCGGCGAGGCCGGCATCTTGTCCCGCGGCTCCAGACAGACCATCGTCACGCCGTCGGAACCGCAGCGCAGAGACACGCGCGCCGCGTCAATGGCAACGTTGCCGCCGCCGATGACGACGGTCTTTCCGGTCATTTTGCGGCTCTCGTCACCGCCGACGGTGCGCAGCAGATGGACGGCGGTCTCAATGCCCGCGGCGTCCTCGCCGGGCACATCGGCCCGGCGCCCGCCCTGGCAGCCGATGGCGATATAGAATGCCCGGTAGCCCTGTCGGCGCAGCTCGGCCAGCGTGACGTCTTTGCCGACCTCGACCCCGCAGCGGATGTCAACGCCCAGCTCCCGCAGAATGTCGATCTCGGCGTCAATGACGTTTTTCTCGAGCTTGAACGAAGGGATGCCGTAGCGCAGCATGCCGCCGGGACGCTCGTTTTTCTCAAATACGGTGGGCTTGTAGCCCTGCACTGCCAGAAAATAGGCGCAGGACAGGCCCGCGGGGCCGCCGCCGATGATGGCGATCTTCTGCGGCCACGGGCCCTGCAGCGACGGCTGGACAATGTCGGGCACGTAGCGGTGCGCGGCGTTCAGGTCCTGTTCGGCAATGAACTTCTTGACGGCGTCGATGGCAACGGCCTGGTCCACGGTGCCGCGGGTGCAGGCGTCCTCGCACCGGCGGTTGCAGACGCGCCCGCAGACGGCGGGGAAGGGGTTCTCCTTTTTAATAAGCGCCAGCGCGTCGCGGTAGCGGCCCAACGCGGCCATTTTCAGGTAGCCCTGCACGGCAATGTGCGCGGGGCAGGCCGTCTTGCAGGGGGCCGTGCCGGTGTCATAGCAGTTGATGCGGTTCTTGTCGCGGTAGTCGATGGCCCACTTGTCGGGGCCCCACTTCACGGTGTCGGGCAGCTCCTGCTTCGGGTAGGTGATGGGGCCATCCTTCGTGCAGAGCTTCTGGCCCAGCTTGACCGCGCCCGCGGGGCAGTACTCCACACAGCGCCCGCAGGCCACGCAGTTCTCCGGCTCGACACGCGCCACGTAGGCCGAGCGGCTCATGTTCGGCGTGTTGAACAGCTGGCTTGTGCGCAGCGCATTGCAGACGTTGACGTTGCAGTTGCAGATGGCAAAAATTTTGTTCTCGCCGTCGATGTTCGTGATTTGGTGCACAAAGCCGTTGTCCTCGGCCTTCTGCAAGATCTGCATGACCTCATCGTAGGTCACGTAATGCCCCTTGTTGGTCTCGACGAGGTAGTCGGCCATATCGCCCACGCCGATGCACCAGTCGTCGGGGTCGTCGCCGCAGCCCTCGCCCATGGCGGCGCGGGACATACGGCAGCTGCACGGACCGGCGGCATACTTGCCGTCGTACTTTTTCAGCCAGTGAGAGATGTGCTCAATGTCGGCGGACCGGTTCTCGGTCTCGATGGCTTTTTCTACCGGGATGACGTGCATACCGATGCCTGCGCCGCCCGGGGGCACCATGGCGGTGATGTGCTCCAGCGGCAGGAACGTCATCCGCTCAAAGAAGGCTGTCACCTCGGGGTGGTCGGCGATCTGCTGTTTGTTCATGTTGAAGAATTCTGCGCTGCCGGGCACGAACATCGGCAGGATGTACTGCTTTTCGCGGCGGGGATTCTCCCAGTTGTACTCCAGCAGACCGACGACGGCCATCTGCTGCAAAAGCGGCTCCAGCTCCTCGGCAGGCTTGCCCGTGGCCTTGACCAGCTCGGGCAGGGTCATGGGCTTGCGGACCTTCATTTTTAAGGCAACGTCCGCCATCTCGTCGGTCACGATGGACGCCAGGCCCCAGTATTCGGGGTCATCCTTCGTCAGAATGCCCTTTTTGGCCGGGATGCGGTCCGTGATCATCTGGCCCAGCCTGGCAATTTTCTCGCGGTACGGCTCGTCCCTCGGAATCTCGAAGGGCAGCCTGCTCTCATCCAGCGGGAACGCAGTGGGTTTGCTCATGGTGTGCTCCTTTTTTGTGCCGTTGCTCCGTTTTTTGCACAGTAGGGGCCGGGCATGCCCGGCCCGGTTGTAAATGGCGGACGGGCGATTGCGGCAAGGCCGCGGGCCGCACATGTGCGGCCCCTACAACGCGGCTGGATTATTTACGCCTGCCACGCCCTGACCTGCTCTTTTAGCCAATCGGCCCATTCGTCAATGCCCTCGCCCGTCCGGGCGCAGATCGGGATGACCCTTGCGTTCGGGTTGCGCAGGGCCACATACTCGCGGCATTTGTCCATGTCAAAGTCAAAATACGGCAGCACGTCGATCTTGTTGACAAGAACGACGTCGCAGACCTGGAACATCAGCGGATATTTCAGCGGCTTGTCGTGACCCTCGGGGACCGACAAAATCATGGCGTTCTTCACCGCGCCGGTGTCGAACTCGGCAGGGCAGACAAGGTTGCCGACGTTTTCCAGAATCACCAAATCGAGACCCCCGGTGCCCAGCCCGGCCAGTCCCTGCCGGGTCATCTCGGCGTCCAGATGGCACATGCCGCCGGTGTGCAGCTGAATGGCCTTGGCGCCGGTCTCGGCAATGGCGCGGGCGTCCACGTCGGAGTCGATGTCGGCCTCCATCACGCCGATGCGCAGCTCATTTTGCAGCGCAGCAATCGTGCGGCGCAGTGTCGTGGTTTTGCCGGACCCCGGCGCGCTCATTAAATTAAGCAGAAAGATTTTTTCCTGCTTCAGCTCAGCCCGCAGCGCGGCGGCCTGTTCGTCGTTGGAGGCAAAGATGCTCTGCTTGACCTCGAGAATTTTCACGTTGTCCATGGGGTGCTCCTTATAAATTGGTATACGGTCTCTGCTAACATTTTAACATCGTGTCAAAAAATCCGCAATCGACGAATATGACAAAGAATTGACGAAAGAACGGGCAGGTTGACGAAAAGAGCGCGTAAACTCGTTAGCGGCAGATGCCGCGAACTGGCGGCGGGGTGTGGGCACCCCGCCCTACGTATAACGGGGAAAGTGGAACGTAGGGCGGCATGCCCACATGCCGCCGTGGCCGTGTGCGAAAGCAGGGACCTGCCGGTTTGCGGTTAGTCCGGTTTTATAAAGTGCTCCACCACCATCCGCTGCGCCTCCGGCGTAAACAGCAGCACTGAATACGGCGTGCCGCGGGCGCTGACCTTGTCCTCGCTGCGCAGACCGGCGTCCACACCGGCAGGGGTCGGCACGTAGTAAAAGCCCTTCGTCGGCAGACGCTCCATGCCGATGAGCCGCTGCGCCAGCAGCCACTCGTCGATCTCCTTGATGGTCGGTGCCTTCACATCCGGGTCACCGGCGGCCTCGATCAGCGCGGCCTTCAGCTCCGCGCCGGTATAGCTGTCCTGATAGTTGAAGCTGTGCGCATCCTCCGCCGTCAGGTAAAACGCGGGGCGCTCGGCCTTCGGCGGCTTTTTCTTCTTCTCGGACGGCAGCGGCTTTTCCGGCTCCGGTGCGGGCGGGTCCAGGCTCAAAACGGCGTCGGGGTGGTCGGCGCGGTAGGCGTCAATGACCGCAAAGAACGCGGCACCGTACTTTTCATACTTGCGCTCACCCATGCCGTAGATGCCCAGCATATCCTCCGCGCGGCGCGGCGCGCGCAGGCACATATCCACCAGCGACTTGTCACCGAACACGACGTAGGGCGGCAGTCCCTCGCGCTGGGCGGTATCGAACCGCAGCTGGCGCAGCTGGTTGAACAGCTCCAGTCCGGCGCTCGTCAGCGCGTCCATCGGGCTGCGGCGCTTCGGCTTCGGTGCGCGGGCCTGCTCCGCCTCACGCTGCGGCGGCAGCTTGACCAGCACCTGCCCGCCGGCCTTCAGCGGGGCAATATCCCCGATGTGCAGCACGGCGTACTGGTCGTCGCTCTGCACCAAATATCCATCCTCCAGCAGCTGGGCCAGCAGGCGTTCCAGCGTCTCGCGCGGGGTGTCCTTCATCCGGCCGTAGCTCTTGAAGTGCTCGGCTCCCAGCTCCCGCAGACGCGCACGGTTCGCGCCTTGTAAAGTGCCGAACAAAATCGCTTTGCCGTACCGCCCGCGCAGCTCGGCCACGCAGTTGATCATCCACTTGGCGGCGTCGGTCATGTCTACCTCGTCAAAATCGTTGTTGCAGCTGCCGCAGTTGCCGCACGGCGCGGTGGGATGCTCGCCGAAATAGGCCAGAATGTAGTTGCGCAGGCACTCCGTCGTCTGGCAGTAGCGCTCCATCGTCTGCAAGCGCTGCAGGTCGCGCTGGCGCAAAAGGTCGGCCTCCTCGTCGTCCATCTCGGCAAAATCCTTTTTGTCCAGCAGGAATTTGTTGATGATGACGTCCTGCGCCGAAAAAAGCAGCACGCACTGCGACGGCAGCCCGTCACGCCCGGCACGGCCCGCCTCCTGGTAATAATTCTCCATGCTCTGGGGCATGTTGTAGTGCAGCACAAACCGCACGTTGGACTTATCAATACCCATGCCAAAGGCGTTCGTCGCCACAATGACCGGCGCGGTGTCGTAGATGAAGTCATTCTGATTTTTGCGGCGTGCTTCGGCGGACAGGCCCGCGTGGTACTTTGTGGCCGCAAAGCCGTATTCAGTCAGAAGCTCCTGCAGCTTGTCCACATTCTTGCGGGTGGCGCAGTAGATGATGCCGCTCTCGCCGGGGTGGTCGCGCAGATATTGGATGACAAAATCGTCCTTGCGGCGGGTGCGCTCGACCTGAAAGTAGAGGTTGGGCCGGTCAAAGCCGGTCACAAGCACCTTCGGGTCGTCGAGCCGCAGCGTGCAGACAATGTCGTCCTTGACCTCCCGCGTGGCCGTGGCCGTGAACGCCGACACGATGGGGCGGCGGGGCAGACTGTCGATGAAGTCGAGGATCTTTAAATAGCTCGGGCGGAAATCCTGTCCCCACTGGCTGATGCAGTGCGCCTCATCCACCGTGATCATCGAGATGTCCGCCCCCGCGGCAAAGCTGCGGAACACCGGGCTTTCCAGGCGTTCGGGCGCGACGTAGATGAGCTTGTAGCTGCCCTCTGCGGCCAGGTCCAGCGCGCGGGCGATCTGTGTCTCGGTCAGCGACGAGTTGATAAATGCCGCATGGATGCCCGCTGCGTTCAGCCCCTTGACCTGGTCCTGCATCAGCGAGATCAGCGGCGAGATGACGAGCGTCAGCCCCGGCAGCAGCAGGGCAGGGACCTGATAGCAGAGCGACTTGCCCGCGCCGGTGGGCATGATGGCCAGCGCGTCCCGCCCGGCCAGAAGGGCGCTGACGATCTCCTCCTGCCCGGGGCGGAAGGAGTCGTAGCCGAAATATCGTTTTAACGCTTCACGCGGAGTCATGAAGGACCTCCTGAACTTTTTCTTCCATTATACCACATCCGCACCCCTGCGGCCAGCGAAACGCGCACTTTACACCGCGCACCGTCTGCGGTATACTGGTAGCAAACTATAGCAAACCATAAAAACAGGAGCTGTCGCTATGATTCTGGATATTGTTGTGGACGTACAAAAGGACTTTATCACGGGTGCGCTGGCAAACCCCCAGGCACAGGCCAACGTGGCCCACCTGGCCGAGACCGTTAAGGCCCATGCCCGGGCCGGGCACTGGCTGTTCCTGACGCGGGACACCCACCCCGACAACTACCTTGCCACGCGGGAGGGACGCCACCTGCCTGTGGAGCACTGCATCGAGGGCGAGGACGGCTGGAACTTTGCGCCCGAGCTGGAGAACGCGCTGGACGGTACCGAGCCCGAGGTCTGCCACATCGTCAACAAGCCGACCTTCGGCAGCTACATGCTGCCGAGCGAGATCCTCGACGAGCTGATGGCCCACAACAAGGCCGTGGACGACATTGAAAAGATCGTCATCTACGGCTACTGCACCGACATCTGCGTCATCAGCAACGCCATGGTGCTGCGCGCGGCCTTCCCGGAGACGGAAATCGAAATCCTGTCCGACTGCTGCGCCGGGGTCACGCCCCAGTCCCACCAAACGGCGCTGGACGCCATGCGGGCGTGCCAGTTCACAATCGTATAAAGCGTATAAAGGCAAAATTGAAACCGACGCACTCTTGCGTTTCTCACCGCATTGTGTTATACTTTACACCGTAAAACTGAATACGACAGCAGGTGCCTTTTTATGCCGCCGTTCGGCGCATGGGAAAGGGTAAAAGGGAAGCGGGTGCAAATCCCGCACGATCTCGTCACTGTGATAAGGGAGCCTGCCGCCAGGGTGCATTTGCACCGGTCACTGGGTTTTGACCCGGGAAGGCGGCGGCAGGCGTTGAGCTTTCAGCCAGGAAACCTGCCTGCTGCCGGGTACGGGGGCGCACCGCCCCAGATCACGAGGAATTGGTTGTACCGCAAAGCACCTGCTTAAAATACGGGGTCTTTTGTGTTGCCATTCTGCACGCAAAGGACCTCTTTTTTACGGGGTCAATTTCCGTGTGCCCTGCTGTTCTCTCCCGTACTGTCTCCCAGCTTTAAACAAGGAAAGGAAGCAAAAACACATGAGAAGGATCACCTACAGAAAAGCTGCCGCCATCGCCATGGCCGCAGCACTGTCCGCCGCCCTGCTGGTCGGCTGCGGCAGCACCGCCGCGAGCACTGACAGCGTTGCCGCGAGCACCGTCGCCGACGAAAGCACTGCAGAAGATGCAGAAAAGACCGCAGACGAGGGAGATGCAGACGAAGTGGCTGCTAAGAACTGCGCCGATTTGATCGACGCCATCTACGTGCAGGAGCGCAGCGCCGACACCGATGCCCAGTGCGAGGCCGCCAAGGCTGCCTGGGATGCCCTGACCGACACCCAGAAGGAGCTGGTCGAGGGTGAGAACGCAGACCCCGACTACTTTGGCCGCGACACCGGCGACGCCGGCAAGGACGACCCGCGCAATGCCGATGACATCGGCGAAAATGAGCTGCTGGTCGTCAGCTTCGGCACCTCCTTCAACGGCAGCCGCGCCGCTGACATCAAGGGCATCGAGGACGCCCTGCAGGCCGCCTACCCGGATTGGAGCGTCCGCCGCGCCTTCACCGCGCAGATCATCATCAACCACGTTCAGGCCCGCGACGGCGAGAAGATCGACAACATGGACCAGGCGCTTGAGCGTGCCGTTGCCAACGGCGTCAAGAATCTGGTTGTCCAGCCTACGCACTTGATGCACGGCGCCGAGTACGACGAGATGTGCGAGGCGGTTGAGCAGTACAGGGACAAGTTCGACAGCGTTGCCATTGCCGAACCCCTGCTGGGCGAGGTCGGCGAAGATGCTGCCGTCATCAACGCCGACAAGGAGGCCGTAGCCACCGCCATCACCGCCGAGGCCGTCAAGACCGCCGGATATGACGACGCCGCTGCCGCCGCTGCGGACGGCACCGCCTTTGTCTTTATGGGCCACGGCACGTCCCACACCGCCAAGGTCAGCTACAGCCAGATGCAGACCGCGATGCAGACGCTGGGCTATGACAACGTCTTTATCGGCACCGTCGAGGGTGAGCCCGAGGACACCGCCTGCGACGCCGTTATCGAGAAGGTCAAGGAGGCCGGTTACACCAAGGTCATCCTGCGCCCGCTGATGGTCGTTGCCGGTGACCACGCCAACAACGACATGGCCGGTGCCGAGGACGATTCCTGGCTGAGCCAGTTCAACGCCGCCGACTGCTTTGAGAGCGTCGACACCCAGATCGCAGGTCTGGGCGAGATCGGCGACATCCAGCAGCTCTACGTTGACCATGCCGGGGCCGCCATCGATTCCCTGAACGGCTGAGAAAGACCCATTCTGCCCGGAGGGTAAGCTCCGGGCAGTTTTTTGGTTTTTGGGAAAGCACGGCAGGGGCCGGGTATGTCCGGCCTGCGTCCGATGTGATGCCCTGCCACGCCGTAGGGGCGGATTCCATATCCGCCCGCGCCGCCTCCCGCTAATGTCTGATAAATGTGTATAGAATGAGGTAAGGAAAGCATGAAAAAGCTCCAACTCGCATCCCTGACTCTCGCTGCCCTGCTGCTGGCGGGCTGCGGTGCGTCCGCAGCGTCCACCGCCGAGAGCACGTCCGAGGCGGTCTCCACGGAAGAAACCGCCCCTGCCGCCACCGCGGCCCCGGCCCCTGCCGTCACGAAAGCCCAGGCCCCCGCTGCCGCGCTGCCGGACGGCGTATACACCGCTAAGTTCAACACCGACAGCAGTATGTTCCACGCCAACGAAGCCGTGGACGGCATGGGCACGCTGACGGTGGAAAACGGCACGATGACCTTCCACGTCAGTCTGCAGTCCCAGAAGATCGTCAACCTGTATCCGGGCATGGCCGCCGACGCCCCCGCCCACGAGAGCGACTGGCTGCAGCCTACCGTTGACACGGTGACCTACTCCGACGGCACCAGCGACGAAGTATATGGCTTTGACATCCCCGTTGCGGCTGTCGATGCCGATTTCCAGCTGGCCATTCTGGGTACCAAGGGCACCTGGTATGACCATACGGTCAGCGTCTCCGATGCCGAGCCTGCGGCAGAGGATGCGGCAGCCGTCGAGATCCCCGCCGACGGCAGCTATACCTGCGCTGTGACGCTGGAGGGCGGCAGCGGGCGCGCCACCGTCGAAAGCCCCGCCGCGCTGACTGTGGCCGACGGCATTATGACCGCGACCATCGTCTGGAGCAGCCCGAACTATGACTATATGCTCGTTGACGGCGAAAAGTACCTGCCCGTCAACACCGACGGCAACTCGACGTTTGAGATCCCCGTTGCCGCGCTGGATACCGCGCTGGCCGTCACGGCGGACACCGTCGCCATGAGCACCCCGCACGAGATCGACTATACCCTGACCTTTGACAGCGCGACGCTGGCCGCCGCCGAATGAGGCGCACGGCAGCTTTTGCCCTGCCCGCTCTGCTGCTGGCAGGGTGCGCGGCTGCATCCCAGGCTCCCGCGCAAACGGACGCATTGACGATAGAAAACCGCTATCCGCTGGAATATGCGAAGCAGTTCACGGTGGATGTGTGCGCGGGCGGCTATGACCTCATCACGATTGACGGCAGCCGCTATCTCGTCGTGCCGGAGGGGGCTGCTGCGCCCGCCAATCTGGACGCTGACATCACCGTTTTGCAGCAGCCTATCCGAAATATCTACCTTGTGTCGTCGTCCGCGATGGACCCCATCATCAGCATTGGCGGGCTGGGGGCTGTGGCGCTGTCCGGCACGCAGGCCGAAAACTGGTACCTCGACGCGGCCCGGACCGCCATGGAGCAGGGCGAGATCGCCTACGCGGGCAAGTACAGCGCGCCCGATTACGAGACGATCCTGTCCGCCGACTGCGGCCTTGCCATCGAGAACACAATGATCTACCACACGCCCGAGGTGAAAGAGCAGCTCGAAAAATTCGGCGTGCCGGTCCTCGTCGAGCGCTCGAGCTACGAGAGTGACCCGCTGGCCCGGATGGAATGGGTCAAGCTGTACGGCATCCTGCTGGGCAGAACCGAGGAGGCCGAGCGCGTTTTTAACGACGCTGTGCAGCGCATTGCACCGCTGCTAGATGAGGAACCCACCGGCAAGACTGCGGCGTTCTTCTCCATCACCTCAAACAATCTAGCCACGGTGCGCAAGGGCGGCGATTACGTCGCCAAGATGATCGGGCTGGCGGGCGGCAGCTACGTCTTTGCCGACCTGACGGACAGCGGCAACAATCTGGCGACTGTCAATATCTCGCTCGAGGATTTCTACGCCGGGGCGCGTGACGCCGATGTGCTGCTCTACAACAGCACGATTGAGGGCGAGCTGCGCACAATGGATGAGCTGCTCGCCAAATGTCCGATGCTGGCGGACTTCAAGGCCGTGCAAAGCGGCAGCGTCTGGTGTACGTCGCAGAGCCTTTTCCAGCAGAGCATGGAGCTGCCGGATCTGATCCTGGATATGAACAAGGTGTTCACCGAGGATGACCCGGACGACAGTGAATTGACATTTTTGACGAAGCTGCACTGAAAATTTAACGCGGCGGCAAAAACGGGCGCACAAAACCGTGGCGCATCCGCAGGGGTGGATTCCATATCCGCCCGCACCATTGCCGCCCGCCGCAAAGGGAACCACGCATGCACACCTCCAAACGCATGACAATTGCATACCTCGCCATGGCGGCGGCCCTGCTGGCGCTGTTTGCGCTCAACCTGTTCTGGGGCAGCATTGCGCTCTCCCCGGCGGACATCGCGGCGGCCCTGCTGGGCCGCGGCACAAACGCGCTGGCGGCCAATATCCTGCTGCAGCTGCGCCTGCCGCGCGCCGTCATGGTCGTGCTGCTGGGGGCGGCGCTCTCGGTGGCCGGGTATCTGCTGCAAACGTTTTTTGCCAACCCGATTGCCGGGCCTTTTGTCATGGGCATTTCCAGCGGGGCCAAGCTGGCCGTGGCGCTGACGATGGTCGTCTTTTTGAACCGCGGTCTGCTCACCGGCTCACTGACGCTGATTCTGGCGGCGTTTGCCGGGGCCATGGCGGCCATGCTGTTTGTGCTGGCCGTGGCGCGCCGCGTGCAGCAGATGAGCATTTTGGTTATCTGCGGCGTCATGATCGGCTACATCTGCTCGGCCGTCACCGATATTGTCGTCGCCTTCGCGCAGGATTCCAACATTGTCAACCTGCACAACTGGTCGATGGGCAGCTTCTCCGGCATGACCTGGGGCAATGTCGCCACGGCGGCAGCCATCGTTCTGCCCTGCCTGGCCGCCGCGTTTTTGCTCTCCAAGCCGATGGCCGCCTACCAGCTGGGCGAAAGCTACGCCGCCAGCGTCGGCGTGCCGGTGCGGGCGTTTTCCGTGGTGCTTGTGCTGCTGTCAAGCCTGCTGGCGGCCTGCGTCACGGCATTTGCCGGACCGATCTCCTTCGTCGGCATTGCGGTGCCGCATCTGGTAAAACATACGCTGGGCAGTGCAAAACCGCTGCGGGTGCTGCCGGGCTGCGCACTGGGCGGCGCGGCATTCTGCCTGCTGTGCGACCTGATCGCCCGCAGCCTGTTTGCACCCACCGAGTTGTCCATCAGCTCGGTCACAGCGGTGTTCGGTGCGCCGGTGGTCATCTGGCTGCTTGTGCGCCGCCACAGCGGGGAGGGCACGGTATGAGCTGTTGTGAAACGCAAAATCTCGCCGTCGGTTACGGTGCGCCGCTGCTGCGGGACATTGCCCTGCACGCCGAGCGCGGCAAAATTCTGGCGCTCATCGGTCCGAACGGCGCGGGCAAATCCACTCTTTTAAAAACGCTGGCCGGGCAGCTGGCGGCACAGGGCGGCGCGGTGCTGCTGGACGGGCAAGACCTGACGGCCTACACCCCCAACGCCCGGGCGCGCAAGCTGGCGCTGATGCTGCCCCACACGGCCCGCACCGAGCTGACGTCCTGCTTTGAGGTCGCCGCCGCCGGGCGCTACCCCTACACCGGGCGGCTGGGCATTTTGTCCGATGCCGACAGGCAGCAGGTGCACGACGCTCTGTGCCTTGTCCGGGCGGAGGAGCTGGAGGACCGCGATTTTGCCAGGATCAGCGACGGCCAGCGCCAGCGCGTGCTGCTGGCCCGCGCGGTCTGCCAGCAGCCGGAGATTTTGCTTCTGGACGAGCCAACGTCGTTTTTGGACGTAAAGGGCAAGGCAGAGCTCATGGACATCCTGCAAGTGCTGGCACATGAGAAGAATGTGGCCGTCATCGTGACGCTGCATGAGCTGGAGCTGGCCCAAAGGCTGGCCGACGCCGTTGTCTGCGTTGCGCCGTCAGGCGTGTCCGCTGTGCTGGCACCGCAGGACGCCTTTGCACAGGACAATATCTGTGCGCTGTTTGGACTGAGCACCGACCAATACGCGGTGCTGTTTGCTGGGAGCGGCGCAAAGCCGAAGCCCCAATTTGAGCACTACATCCGCAGCGGGCAGCGTTTGCTGCGCTGCGGCTACACCACCGGCACCTGCGCGGCGCTGGGGGCGGCGGGCGCGGCACGGCTGCTGCTGACCGGCCACGCGCCGGAAAGCGTTGGTCTGCGCACGCCCAAGGGCATCGTCGTGGAGGTCACACCGCAGTTCTGCCGCCTGACGGCAGACGGGGCCGCGTGCGCCATCGTCAAGGACGGCGGCGACGACATCGACGCCACGACGGGGCTGCCGGTCATTGCCGCGGTCACACTGCTGCCCGACGCGCCGCGCATCGTTACGATTGACGGCGGGGCGGGGGTGGGCCGCGTGACGAAGCCCGGCCTCGACCAGCCCGTCGGCGCGGCGGCCATCAACCGTGTGCCGCGGCAGATGATAACCGAGGCGCTTTTGCGGGAGGCGGACGCCGTCGGCTACGGCGGCGGGTTCGCGGTGGTTATCTCCATCGAAGGCGGCGAGGCTGCGGCCAAGCGCACCTTCAACCCGCATCTGGGGGTCGAGGGCGGCCTGTCGGTGCTGGGAACCAGCGGCATTGTGGAGCCGATGAGCCAGCAGGCGCTTCTGGATACGCTGCAAATCGAAATCCACCAGGCAGCGTTGAAAAGCCGCCGCCTGATTTTAGCCCCCGGCAACTACGGGCTGGACTACCTGGCCGCCAACTACCCCGCACTGCACGAGATCCCTGTCGTAAAAATCTCAAATTTCATCGGCGAGGCGCTGGATATGGCAGCGGCGGAGCACTTCGCGGAGGTGCTGCTCGTCGGGCATGTGGGCAAGCTCGTCAAGCTGGCGGGCGGCATCATGAACACCCACTCCCGCTGTGCCGACTGCCGCACTGAACTGTTCTGCGCCCATGCGGCGCTCTGCGGCGCGGACGCGGCGACCTGCCGCGCCCTGATGGACGCCGCCACGACAGACGCCTGTCTGGACATTCTGGACGCCGCGCAGCTGCGGGAGCCGGTCATGGCCAGCCTGCTCACCGCGATCCAGACGCATCTGGACCGCCGCGCGGCGGGGGCGTTCAAGGTCGGCGCGGTGCTGTTCTCAAACCGGAACGGCCCGCTGGGACAGACAAAAACTGCCGATACACTGTTGAAATTGTGGAAGGAAGCCTGACATGGTACATTTTGTGGGGGCCGGTCCCGGCGCACCGGACCTGATTACCCGGCGCGGCGCGGCCCTGCTGCAAACGGCAGACTGCATCATCTACGCGGGCAGTCTGGTCAACCCGGCGCTGCTGGGGCTGGCGGGGCCGGACTGCGCCATCTATAACAGCGCCGAGATGACGCTGGAGCAGGTGCTTGCCGTCATGAAAGAAAACGAAGCAGCGCACAAAACCACCGTGCGCCTGCACACGGGCGACCCCTGCCTGTACGGCGCGATCCGGGAACAGATGGACGCGCTGGACGCCATGGGCATCGCCTACGACGATACGCCCGGTGTATCGAGCTTCTGCGGTGCGGCGGCGGCGCTGAACGCCGAGTACACGCTGCCCGGCGTCAGCCAGACCGTCATCATCACCCGCATGGAGGGCCGTACCCCTGTGCCCGAAGGGGAGCGCCTGGCCGCGCTGGCCGCCCACGGGGCGACGATGGTCATTTTCCTCTCCATCGGCCTGATCGACAGAGTGCAGGATGCGCTTCTGCAGGGCGCGTACACCGCCGCGACCCCTGCCGCCGTTGTCTACAAGGCAACGTGGCCGGAACAGAAAATTGTACATTGCACCGTCGGAACGCTGGCCGAAAGCACCTGCGCGGCGGGCATCACCAAGACGGCGCTCATCGTCGTCGGGGACTTTTTGGCCGCACAATATGACCGCAGCAAGTTGTACGACCCGGCGTTCACAACGGAGTTCCGAAGGGGGACGGACCGATGACCTGCGCGTACATTGCGTTCACGGCGCGGGGACTGGCGCTGGCGCAGCAGCTGGCGGCAGCCTGCCCTGGCAGCGTGGCCCGCGGCGGTGCGGACGGCGTCCGCCTGACCGATTGGACCGCTGCGCAGTTTGCACAAAGCGACGCACTGATTTTTGTAGGAGCTGCCGGGATCGCGGTGCGGGCCATCGCGCCACACTGCCGCAGCAAGGCTGCAGACCCCGCCGTCGTTGTGCTGGATGAGGGTGGGCAGTTCGCCATTCCGCTGCTGTCG
>ULWK01005249.1_pt1 | contig 21992 bp, 13 predicted proteins | sample 1960281 | NCBI WGS metagenome assembly ULWK01 (sample SAMEA4835810, study PRJEB28245) | human gut metagenome | biome: gut microbiome; material: fecal sample | place: Denmark | collected 2008 | reverse complement strand
AAATCATCAAGTGCAATTTCACACTCCATACCTGTCAGCATATCGTGTTCATAGAAAGCATCACCATTGGAGCTGTAAACGAAAGGTACATCCATCATCTGAGCATAAGCTATAGCCTGTTGTAAGCCGAATGATACGCTATGGTTATTGTCCTTAGCCTCAACTATCGCTATGGGGAAACTGCTGCTCCAATACAGAACATAATCGGCAAACTTGGCGCTTTTCTTATCACGATGGACAAAGTTACCGTTCAGACAGATCTTACCGTCGGTGATCCTTGTTTCCATTGTAATTCTGTTTTTATCCCACTTATCAAGAATAGCAGGAGTAATGAATTGAAGCTTTATATCCTCTTCTGACATTTCTTTTTTTGCAAGTATGGTCATTGTCACACCTCCACTTCAAATAAGATAAAATTATAAGAAGTTATATATTTACATCATACCACATTTCCCACAAATAGTCAATCACTTAGCTGCGTTTTTTATCATTTTGTAACAACAAATGAAGAAAAGTAACTAAAATCAAGATAAAAAAGCAGCCTTCCGACTCCTTAAAAAGCCGAAAAGCTGCCATAACAAAATTCAAAAAATATCAGCTCAGCGAACTAATATAATACCCTAGTGTACTCTTAGGATTAAGCTCCGAAAGATCAACAGCTACGCCTACTGCCATGCCTAGCCGCTCGCGGTCTGCCTGCGATACGTCGAACTCTATGCCCCACGCGTTGCCGTCTATGTTTATCCACGCCGTCGGGCCGAACGTTCCGCCGTCAAGCGTTGCGCCCTCCAGGCTCGGGCAAATGGCTTTCAGCTCGTTGTACGTCATTCCAACCTGCACGCCCTCGGTGATGTATCCGCCCGGCGTGACGTGTATCGCGTATGGAAAATCAAGCGTGCCGATGTTCTGTATGTCCGTGGTGTAAAAGCCTATCTTTGTGTTCGGGTACACGTCGTCGTTCTCCACGGCGATGATGTTTTCCTGCCCCACGGATATAAAATCCATGCTGAAATCATCGCCCAGTTCGGCAAAAATATCGTCCGCCGTTTCGTAGATAAGGTCGTTCGCATACACCGTGTCGTCGTAAATGTCATACGGCGCAAGCGTGGTCACAGGCTTAGTTGTAGTCGCCTCGGCGGTCGTTGTGGTAGTTTCCGTCGGCTTTTCGGCGCTTTCAGATTTTTCATCTGCCGATCTTCCACCGACCTCGATAAGAAAAGTCGCCGAATGGTCGTCTCCGTCGGAGTCAAGATGGCTCTCAGTTATCTTGAAATCGCCCGCATTGTCCACACCTATGCAAGCCTGCGCTTTGCAGGTGCTTCCGATAGGCGCTTCATTCGGAGTTCTCGCAACGTCGTTAGGGTAGCTGTAACCCATAACGCCGCCGCTGTCCACTATGGTGTCCTCCATATTGAAGTAAATGCCATTTAAAACGCCGTCCTCGTCCTCGTAACCGATATTGGTATATTCGTAGTCCACGATATAGACTGCTGCAGGTTTTTCGTCCGCATACTCATTGCGCTCAGCCGTTTCCGTGACGCCTGTAACGGTAAGCGACCACTGCCCATCAACTGTCCAAGTTTCGCCGATGGTGTAGTAGTCTTTCTTCTTGCTTTTTTTGCCGCTGCCTGAATCGCTGTCAGAACAAGCGGTGAGCAGCACCAGCGCACCCGTGAGGACTATTGCTGTTAGCTTTTTTATGGTCATTTGGCGATACCCCCTATATCTTGATCTCGATAGCGAGCAGCTTTTCCTCAGTTTTCTCGATCTCTTCAAAAACTACGCCTTTCGTTCTTACAATGTACTTGTCCACCGTTTCATGAAGGTCATTTTTGATAGCTTTTGCCGTCTTTACGTTTATCTTTATCTCTGCAAAAAGCTTTTTCATAAGCTCTTTGGTAACATCCTGGTTCATGAATTTCAGTATTTTTCCCGTTGATTCGGCGATCCTTTCCACCTGCTGACTTACTTCTTCTTTGAAAGCCTTTGTTGCGTCAAAAAACATTATCGGGTCGTTCAGCAGCTTTAGCGCGTCCATACCAAAAACGATAGTGTAGTACTCGTTTGACAGCTGCTGATAATAATTATACGCATCGTTAAACTCGTTATTTAGTTTCATTACAGACTTTATAACGAACACGCTGAATTCATTATTTATCTTCTCTTCAAATTCATCTAGCTTATGACGCTTTCGCAGAACAAAGCTTGTACTTGCCACCATATCATGAAGCTTATCTTGTTCGCTGCGAAACATTTCGTTAGCGTGCTCTTTTATTTTATACGGCACTTTTACCTTGTAATTGTTCCACAAGTTGCGGATAATGCAGTTTACTACCTCTTCGCGCCCAAACTTTTTTACCTCGCCAGAAATAAGTTTTTTCTCATAGTTGTTTACAAATATCACCGAGTCAGCCGAAACGCTGCCGTCTTCAACTATGCGCTTTTTCATACGCTCCGCTCTGTCGTCGTTCTCAGACTTGCAGTGAGTTATCACAACGTTTACGTTGTTTTTCTCAGCTATAAGGTCGTTTATTATGCTTATCTCAAAATCTTCCACTCTGTCAGAGTCGGCGCTAAGGCAGTAGATTATGGTACTGAACCATTCATTGATAGAGTGCTTGTCGCACTCCGCTACTTTGTCGATTATCTGCTTGTGCCATTCGTCCGCCTTATCGGGTTCAAGACCCCAGCTGTCGCATATCGAAAAAGATATTCGGTCGTTATCTTTCAGCTCGAAAGAATATTCGTGCAGACCCTTAGCCGTCACGGGCTTTCCCGCACCCGTCGGTGAAACTTCTTCTCCAAATATGTAATTCAGCAGACTGCTTTTGCCAACGCCCGATTTGCCGGCTATCAGTATATTAGTTTTTATCTTGTCGCCTTCCATTATTTTTTTGCTCCTTTTTTCGTATCTTTGAACTTATCAACTAAAGCATTTACTATTTCCTTTATGACCTTCTGTTCCTTGCCCTTGCTGATCTCTTTCATTACCTTTTTCAGATTTTCAACAGTAAAGAAGTCGGAAATTTTGGTGATCATAAGGTCTTTCGAGCCGCCGTTCTCTATGCAGGCTTTAGTGTATTCCTCGCAGATCTTCGTTATCGCAACGCCTAGGGTAGCCGTAACAGTAGTTGCCACTGAAACATTTACCGTAGCTTTCGCCGCGCCGCCGACAAATGGGATCACCGAAAGCAGCTGAGAAGCCAGCGTTTTTCCTATATAAGAAACTACACCAGCTCCCGTCACATTTTTCACAATGCTCTTTAGATCGTTATCTATTCCGTAACAGCTCAGAATATCTGCCGCCATTTTTACCTGTATGCCCATAAGCGGTACCGAATCGGAAAGTGGCACGGGTACAAACGATGTAGCCGTAACAATACCTGCGGCTAAAGCCGCGTATTTCGGTATCTTGTGCTTTATCATCATTTCTGCCATTTGACCCTGCGCTTTTTTGAGCGACGGGATAAAGCTTTCTCTGAGGTAATCGTCAAGATTATGATGTGCCCAGCTGTTTATCTCAGATTTCTGCACATATTCGTCGCCAAGATCGCTGTTAGTAGAATAGGTAAACACCTCAACGCCGTTTATCCTATTGCGTTTTCCGGCTTCGCCGACAGCGTCCTTTATCTGGGCGACTTCGTTCTCGTCAAGATTATCCACCTTTGTAATAATAACGCACACGGGGATATTTCTCGCCTGTATGTCTTTTATCAGCTTTTCATCGAGATCCATGAAGCGGTTATTTATGCAGTACCAAACCTCGTGGATGTGCATACCCAAATCCGCAGAATATGTATTTTTGCGTTCGTCGATAAGATCTATTATATTTTTGTAAAAAGCACTGTTTTCCGGCGTAGACGAGCTTTCTACCTCGTAACCCTCAGTGTCGAACAGGGTAATACTCTTCGAACGATATTCGTGAATACCCCTTGTCTGCGGTTTTCCGCTGCTTCCGACAGGCGCGGCGCTATCCTTATCAAACTCGAAGAAGTCGTTTATAAGGCTGCTTTTGCCAACGCCGGTAGCTCCGCACACTATGATATTGATATTTTTTGAAGCATTTTCCTTTACTTCTTCATAGCACTTATCATAGTCAAAGTTTTTTACGTCAAATTTCTTGTTGATGTTTTCGTTCATGTCAAAAAACTCCTTTTCCTTATTGATTTGTCAATTATCAACTATAACTGACATAATAATACGTTTTTGTATGTTAATTATAACACATTCTTTTTCACTTTTGTTAAGCTGGCTGCTTAGTATAACGTTTTCGTAAGATATTTTTTTATTTTAACAAAAAACATGGCACAATCCGCTTCTTATACAAATATCGCATTATTTCAAATACTTTACATCATTATATCATATTATTTCACATATTTCAACCCCTTTATAGGAAAAATTCCGACATAATGCATAATGATATAGGATAAAATATTATATATGGGGGTGCAAATAATGTACGAGAACAAATTCATGTATGACAATAATTTTGCTTTGAGGATCTCAAAACTTCGCACACAGAAAGGTGTTTCCGCAAGGGATATGAGCTTATCTATTGGACAGAACGCAGGGTATATAAACAATATCGAAACAGGAAAAGCCCTGCCCTCTATGACCTCTTTCTTTTATATCTGCGAGTATCTGGACATTACGCCGCAGGAGTTTTTCGACGCCGACGCCGAGCAGCCAAAAGAGCTGAGTAAGCTGATCTCTGACCTAAAAAAGCTCAACAAAAGGCAGCTGGAGAACATTGCGGATATTGTGAACGATCTGGCTAATGGGAATAGGAGGTGAAAAGGGAAGAGGTAAATTTATACTTCTGCTGCATAGACAAGACCGACCTTTTGAAGTATAATTGTAAGGTAAATAGGCGAAGGAGAGGTGTGTTCAGAAAAAAATCACAGCCCCCCTCTAAAGCTGTGATTCCTTTTCAATTCAATACTCTTCCGCCAACAGCAGCGTAATATGATCCACATCGTCGATCATATACGCCCTGCCGTTTACCTCCACGTCGGTCGGTATGAAATATTCAAGCTTAGCCTCAGGGCATTCCTGCATATGATAAATGTGCAGGAATTTTTTCTGCCCGTTGCCCTCTGTCACTATCTCGAAAATTTGCAGATAATCAAGCTGTCCGCAGACCTTTTCACGCATTTGCTCTATGGCTGAAAATAACGCCGCTTGCAGTTCGATAGGGAAGTTTTCTGCCACGCCTTTGGTGACGTATCTGCTTCCGCTGAATGTGTATGCCATAAAATACCTCCTAATAATATTCTCCCACCAGCACTCTCGCCTCCTCGATACACTCCCTGATCATACTCCTGTCGCAAAGCATACCCTCTATCTCTTCGTCCGTATAACCCATATCGTAAAGCAGCATAAGATCTTCCTGCGATACCCCGAACATACCGCATATATCGAAAAGTTCGTCATCATCATAAGCGGGCTTTCTGTATCCGTAATAGTTCCAACCATAGCAAAACTCGTTCGGCACAAAGCTGCTTTTCTCAAAACGCCCACGCTTGTCAATACTTATGATCTCGCCCTCTGTGATTTTTATCACTTCAAACGGCAGCTTTTCAAGGAAACTGCCTTTCAGCACGTTCTTCATAATGTCCTCAGTAGACGTGTACACATACAGCCCTAACTGCTTGTAATGGATAAGGCAGAGCGGATTGTCGCCCTTTGCTATGAAAAGCTTGTTCTTGTCGCTCAGTATCGTGAATACGAACGAACCCTCTACCGCCTCTGACATCTTCGCTATGGTCGTGAAATTAAGTCTGCCGTATTTCTCGATAAGCTGTGCGGCAACGTAGCTGTCAGTTTCTATCTTGCTTTTCGGCAGATGTTCAGACTTTGCAAGCTGGCTGTCGTTGTAAAGCACACCGTTGTGACATAAAGCAAAAGACCCGTCCGCAGTTTTGCCTGTGAACGGGTGGTTATTGTAAATGTACCTAGCGTCGCCTTGCGTAGTCATTCTCGTATGACCTGTGAAGATAACTGTGTCCTCAGGCACATAAAGCCTTACCTTGTGAGCAGGCTTTGCTCTCTTGAAAACTTTAAGTTCGCCGTGTTTCACATACGCTATGCCCGTTGCGTCCTTGCCCCTTACCTCTGACTCGACGGATAATCTGTTGATAAGTTCTTTCATCTCGCTCCTGCTGAGCGAACGTCTGTAATTCACAAATCCAAATATCGCACACATAGTTAATCCTCCTCACTGACAGGCTCGTTAACATAGAGCCTTTTCTCTTTCAGATACCTGATAAGCTCTGTATATTCAGGCTTTATGCCCAGCACAAAATCCGTCCAGGATTGCTTGTTCAGTTCATCGTCATTAAGGCAAACTGCATTTTCGCATATGCTGTCAACAAGTTCAAGCGTAGCCATAAAGCTGTTGAATTTCAGCGTGCCTCTGAACAATCTTATCTCAACAGTATCAGCATTTGTGATGTTCACACAGGCATATCTGCCCTTAGTGCTTTTCTTTGCCTTTTCAAGTATCTCTTTCGGCTTGTCATTGTAACCGTGTCTTGCCGCCCAGCGGTCAACGCTGTATGCAGTACGCCGTGAGAACTTGAAAAGCTCGTTCCAATGGCTCTCGAAAAAGAACATTATTCGGCTTATGACTTCTTCCTGTTCCTCGTAGGAATATCCAAGCTGTTTTCGGCCTATATGGACGTGAAGTCCGCAGGTAGACGTATTATGCGAACGGTAGCCAAGAGAAAGCGCTTTTCTCACAATATCCTCCCACGGAAACTTCTTTCGATGAAAATCTATGGAACAAGGGTGGCTGACAAGTTCCATTCCCTCGTCCAGCGAGCCGTCTGACTTTATGTACATAACATCATTTTCTGCATTTGCGATGTCATAAATCTTTTCCGCATTATCATCGTATCTTCCTGCGCCGTCTATCTCAAGTTCAATGCCGTAAAAACGCACGTTGTCTTCTTTCGGCAGTTTGTAGAACACGGGCTTTGGCTTGTAGTAATAATCGTTGATGTATTCGCCGCTGTCACAGCAGTCGTCATAACATTCACGGCAATAGGCATTATCGCCGCGCCAGTAGGTATCGTCAGAATGCACGATAGTTTCGCAGTTTGAACAGCGGTAGTAATGGCTATCGTAGCAATCAGTACATAGGATAGTATTCTCATCGCTCACAGTATTCCGTTCGATACAGCGGCCGCCGCAATGGTCGCATACCACTGTTTCGTTATCGTAGCACTCCTGACAAAGTATCTCGTTTTCGACTTCATAGCATTCTGCCTCGTCCTCTAAAGCGCAGCCGCAAATGCTGCAATGGGTAAGTTCGCTCATTTTAAAACTCCTTTACAAAATACAAAAATTAAAGGCAGACCCGAAAGCCTGCCTATGGTGTTCGCTCGTCCTTATCTGCGATATAGGTGATGATCTCCTGCGCAATCTCCACCAGCACGCTGCCAACAAGCACGAGTATGACTTTAGCTTTGTTCATCGTAACGCCCTCCTTTCCGCATTTGCGTTACTTCACAAAGATGATGTATATTTGTAAAAGGTAAGTTTCCGAAAAGTGCCGAACTAAACCGCAGAACATTAAGATAAACCGATATTTTTTGAAAGGAATGATAAAATATGTTTGATGATATTCCCGATATACTTACCGCCAAAGAATGTCATCAGCTTTTAAAGATAGGAAAAAACTCTATGCTCCGTTATCTTAAAACAGGGGAGATAGAGGGTTTCAAGATCGGCAGCAGGTGGAGGATATACAAGTTTAGTGTTATTGAGTTTTTGAGGAAGAGGTGAAAAAATAGCCGCCCCTGTACTGTGTTTTTCGGTACAGGGGCGTTATTATGATCCCTACAAATCACCTCCATACCAAAACACTTCCTTCCCCCTAGACTTTCTGCGTATATATTCATACAACGCTTTTTCCTCCTCACTCGGCGGAGAAAACCCCAAAATAGTGTTCAGCGATTGTAAAAACGGCGTTTCCTTGTCGCTTGTTGGAACTGATGAAACGCCCATATCCTCAAATTTGCTGAGTAGCTTTGAAACTGACCGCTGACATTTTTCGCTGTTCTCTATCACGCTCTCCATAGTAGGTCGTGAAGCGTGCGCAAGTTGCTTTGAAAAATCATTCATCTTTTCGCCAAGCTTTGTCTTGCCCGAAACGTACTTTTTGATCTGTTTTTTCTGCCAGTAGGGCGATATAAAACAACTGTCTTTGTTAAGCACAAAAACGTCATCGAAAACATCTCTTATGACCTCCATTCTCCTGCGGTAAATTTCCACCAGCTTTTGAGCCGTGTATGCTTTCTCGGAAAGCTTGTCCGCAAACTTTTTCCTGCACCTCACTTCAACACGCATCGTGTCTTTGTAATGTTCTTTCTGTTCATCACTGCTGTTCTTCTTATTGCGAACTTCGTGACCCTTATTATATACAACAAATTCTACCTTTTTAGAGTCATTGACAGCATTGAATGAACTGTCAGGATCAAAACCCTCAGTATTCTCCTCAAGCTTCTTGTTGTGATGAAAACCAAGCGTCAAATAAAGCTGACGCATAATGCGTATGTACTGAGTGATTTTGTCCTCAGGGATACCGTGAATATCCTCCGTCAGATCGACCCTCGTGATCTCAAAATCGTCTATCGTCAAGCCGCTAAAACAATACTGTATCTGCATATCCAACCGCTCGACCATATCGCAAAATTCTATAATATTGCTTATATGCTCAGTCTTCATATAAGGCTTATAAAATTTATTAGGATTTATCCTAAGTACTAATTTGTACTTACTGCTATTTTTATACAACTCAGCCTTACTGCTTCTTCTTGTTTTTATTATAATGCCCATGTCACTTAATTCAGTGGAAATAAATTCTTTATTGCCTGCCCCTTTTTTAGGGTCTACCATTTTAAAATTTTTAGTTAGTTTAATTATGTCATCGAAGTCGGAACTGTAAGTGAGTTCCAGCGTATCTATGAAATAAATATTCAAGATAATACCTCCTAACAATTAATTTTCAACAAATATTTGTCAAATTAATTTCATGTTATCTTGCTATTTGAATTTTATGTCACAGACAAATATATAAAAATATTAAACTTACAACTATTATTTAGTAAGTAGTATTTATATAATACTAGCTATCAAAACTCCCTAAAATTAGAAATAAGAATTATGGGGGTAAGGGGGAGAGGTATCCTAAAAATGACAAAAAAGGTGCAGCGGTTTCACATTTATATATAGACAGAAAATCTGAAATACTTACGAAAAAAACCACAATGGTAACGGTTGAACCCTTATCATTGTGGTTTTTAAACTTATTTTTTCATGGTAAATTTACAGTATATTTTATAATTTACATATATAGGTACAAGGCGACTATGCATTTCGGACGTTTAGTGTCCTTTATGATAGAGTGTTTTTAATGCTCAAACTTACTTTATCTGCAATATTCTCAGCACGGATCCACTCCAAAATTGAAGGTGTAATGTCGGTAAGAGTAGCCCTCTTATCACGAACTTTAATGAGAAAATTCATTATTTCATTATCAAACTTCATCTCTTCCAGAAGCATATCCGCTTTTTGTCGTGCTACATCGTATGAATTAATACATTCCTGTGTCAATGGCCACTTTTCACATTTATTAATAGCAGCAATACAACTTCTTACGACATTAGGTTCTGGGTGAACAAGGACAATGATGTTAAGATTATTTATTAACTCACTGATATTTGCTTTATAGAAAGTTTCCCATTCCTTTGAAATTGAAGCTATAAATGTTTCTGATTTCTGTTTAAAATTTCCAGGACTTACAGCCTTTAAATTGTCAAATGTTTGTTTTGAATAATTCATGAGATACTGCAAATCAGTAGCAGTATTTGATTGCAAGGAGAAATTAAATTTTTTCCTAGCAAGAACATAGGATGTAAGAGACGGGGTGAGTTTTGTTAAGCTGTCGAAAAAAGTAGAATTTCTTTTGGCAGCATTGGCGTTATCATTCTCTTTCTGCCTATTATCAACAACATCTTCAATTAGAGCGATGGTTGACTGAATTTTTTCATGTAGCACTACTCCACCCCCTCTAATGCCTTTAATAAAATTTCAAAATCTTTTTGCTGTTGTTCAAAACGAGGATCAACATTATCGTTCCAGTTGCCTTTACGTGTCAAATTCTCCTTTTCACTATGCATCTGACCATAAGCGGTATCAATATCATTGTTTACTTTTTGCAGTATTTTAAGAAAAGGTAAAACAACGCCTATTGGGTTTGATGAGAAGGAATATAACACAGAAATATCTTCATCTTCAGAATAATCCTTTTGAAGTATTCTCATGGCCTGTACGATTTTTGGAGCCGATTTTTTTAGCTCTTCTAAATCGACATTATTACTGCTAATATTGACCCCCGCAATAAAACATTGTTGGTAAAAGCTTTGAATATCATTGATGAGATCACGAATATCACTTGCGTCCATCTCATCCTCCATGTCAATGTTTTCAAAAAAGCCAAGTATATTTGCTGCAGTTTCATGTGCAAGATTGGTTTCTTCTTCTACTACTTTTTTTACTTTAGTAATTACTTTTTGTGCCAGCTCAAAAATTTCTTTCTTATCCTTGATATTAACATCATTTTCATCTAGAATATATTTTGATTTGCGAATTTCTTTCAATGCAGCTTGATAAAGCGAATAATTTAGCACATAGCTATCTGTGTTGATCGACATACCCTGAATAAGGTTAAAGTATCTGACAGAAGCTGTATATGCGTCGGGCGTTTTAGGGTCATTATATATAAATTGATGCAAGTCGTACCACGCACGAGAGTGCCCTATTGAAAATTCAGCCGATTTATTTTTTAAACTATCCGCACGAAGAAATGTTTCATCTCCTAGATGATTAAGTTTTGCATCACTTATTTTTCCGTTGATTATTAACTTGTACACTTTTTCAATCATAGCTGCCTTGATATATGCAGGAATGGCAGAACCTTTATTTACATCCTTTATAACATTTACAAACTGATCTTTGTTTCGTTGCAACCATGAGGTAGCAAGGTAGATTGCTGAAGCTGAATCGGGAAAATTCCAAGATTTATTTCCTAGATAGAGCCACTTACCAAAGCAGAGAAGAAGTTGATACGTCTCGTCTGTATCACAAAGTATCACAATACATCTACTAATACCTTGATCTTGCCTTTCAAACCCAATTAGTCTGTTGCCTACAGAATCTTTAAATCTGTTTTTTGAATCAAGCGGAACTCCTTCTTGCTGCCAATTGATCGCATCATAAACAAAATTACTAATTTGCTCACGAACATTAACAAAGCCCATAAGGTTGGCACCATCATAATGCCAAGCAAACACAGATTCTTTGAATGAATTATAATTTTTCTGATTTTTCGGATCAATTTTAAGGATCTCTTTCAATGTGGGATTTGAAGATTGAGCCTGATCTTCCGATTCAACGGCAGCTTCATCATTTATACCATCCGTGTCATTTGTTTTAGTTAGAGAGTCGTTAGCATTAACTGAAGTATCTACGTGGTCTGGTATATTCTTGATATTTGTCGTGCTTGTGAGCTTGCCAACAAAATCACTAAAATCAAGTTCGAAAAATATCTTTGTATTTATTCCAGCAATGCGACCATTACTCGTAACATCAAGTGTTTTATCTGTCCAAAAACTCATAAAAGTAACCAAGCGTTTTCTGTAATCAGATTTCTGTTCCTGAGGTATTTTTATAGATTGAACTATATTTCCTATTCTGTTTTCAATCGATTCAGGAAGTGAAGAACGCCAACCTAAGCAAAATTTAGGAAATGTCGATATACTATATAATACCTCGTTTACAGCAGGCTCTATAATATCTCTCAGAATATATCTCGGCGTTTTATGATTTGACATTGCATCGTATAGATTTATAATCGCATTTTTAGTGAAAGGGAAAAGAGATATTTGCCTTCCCGATGCCAGTTTAAATTTATCCCAATGGTCAAGATCATCGTCTTCATAAACCGGCATTTCTTCTGAATAAGCACCATTTTTCACCCATTCATCAAGAACTTCGCTATCGAGAGATATAGCATTAAGATACTTGGCGACAAATTGAACAAGGTCGTTTTTGTTTTCACCGATAACGCCGTCATGTATTGTTATTTGCTTTGTGATACGGTCACGGTAGTTATCTCTGAATTGATTATAGTACTGGGTTGTGGTACCTACAACAGAAATCAGTCTACATAAGTTGTCTACTTCATTTGAACCTGTATGACCAGTTACAAGAGCGTTAAGTAGAGCCTGATTAACACCTGTAAATGAAGTAATATCTTCTATTAGCAGTATTAAATTTTTTCCCTTTCTCTTTAATTCCTGTCTAATTTCTTTGAATATCTGCTGAAAATCGCCTGGTTCAATGCCGGCACTTGTCTGAATTACAGTTTCAACGAAAGAATTCATATATGCTGTTATTTTCACTATAAAATCATCATCGCCGCCTTCTAAAAGGTTGTCGGCAAAGTCCCGCGCTTTTTTGTCAGCATCATCTAATTGGTTGGTAAAATCAATATCAAGTGTTAAGTCCTCTTTGGTAAACTGAGCGATCAAATCAAGATCAATACTAGATGATGAACTTGTTATCTTGTTGTAGATCCTGTCTATTGGACCTCCTGCAGCCATTAGCCTTTCTTGAAATAAAGAGTTATTAAGTAAAGCAACAAGTTTTTTTCTTTTCATGCTGCTCAACATCTCGCTGGTATCATTCTCAATTTCTACTATGAACTGATGATAGATGGTTGACTTAAACTTATTTTCAGTAATAGCTTTATTTGCTTTTACAAGACGTTCGTAGGCTTCTTTGTTTGATATTTCTTTAACTTCCTTAATATCAAGAAGCTGTCTGATAGTTCCTTTAAGTGTGTTATCACTTCTTCGTATCAAAAGAACTGCATCATCTTTTTCTTCTTTGGCAGAAAGCATAGCATATAACCAACGTATAAAATGTGATTTACCAGCACCACTTGAGCCTTCAACTATAACAAATTGATGTTCATTTTTCGTTAGTTCATTATTAAAGATGTCCCTATATATATATTCTTCAGATCTATAAGTTTCCTCAAACTGATTTCCCGATTTTGTACCAACTACTATTTTGCGAAAAGGCACATGGGTTGCAAGAAAATCACTGTCTGTACTATCAATAGAATCTATTCTTAACACCTGATTGATTCTCTTTTTGGCAATAGCCGTATTCATTACTTCACCACCTTCTTAATAATGATATGTGTAACTTCAGAAGTGAACTCATGTTCGTCATTTGGGAACAGATGCCATGTTTTTTCACTATCAAGATGTCTTTCAAGTTCAATTTCTTTATTATCATGCATTAGTCTAAGAGCATTTGACATGGCAAGATTCAACGTTTGTTTTATTCTGGCACCTTTTAATGCAACAGACGAACTGTGGTGAAGATTGTTGAGGAAATCCTCAACAGAATATTCCTTGTCTTTTTCGATATTACCGAGGAGCATAAAATCTTTCAATGCTGTGTACATATTTGGAAGAAAGATTTTAGCTTGTTCCTGAAAAAATCCAAAGCCAAGAAAGTTGATCCAAAATCTCACACCAAGGATTACATCTTTCTCAAGTTTAAGAGAAGGTATTCCTGTTTCAGCATTTATAAGTCTTATAACTTCAGTAGAAGTAGTAACTGAACCATAACTTAACCATTTGTCATCTGCCTCCAAAAAGCAAGAGATTACTTTATAAAAATCAGAAGAGCTATCGTTAAAAACCATTGAATTACAGAATAGACGAAATGAAGTTAATGATTTTATATTATCTTTATTGCCAGTGAAAATGATTTTATTTTCGCCATTATAATCTATAAGTTTCAGCTCCTTGGCTGTGTCTAACACAGATCCGAAATAGCTGTTTTTAGCAATGTTCAATTCTGGTGGTATAAGAATATTATTGAGATCTTTTTCATCTATTGGTCCTTTATCAGCAACAATTTGACTTATCGAAAGAACACGTTCTGGAATAGTTTCTTTCTTTATAGGACTAAAAAACATTATATCAGCTCCTTCTTAATAATATAATCATACTTACAAGCTCCGTTTACCAGTTCGGATATGTTCTTGTTCCGTTTAGCAATATAAAAATCGGAGTTTACTACGTATACACGGTTGTATTCCTTGTCATGAGATATATTCAGTACTCTCTCAGCAAGTTCTTGATCATCGCCAATATAAAAAACGATGTTTCCTGAAAGATAGTAGTAACTGTTCATTCGACTAAGTTCAAAGAATTCACTATACCCCATGTAGTATTGTGTGGGTTTTATAATTTTACAGCTTAATAACCTAACTGCTAATTCAGACTCATCAGGTATGATTATGATATCAGCATCGATCAGTAAATTTTGTATTATTTCATAAGAATCTTCTTCACAAATTATAAGCATTTCTTTAGTGCCAGTCATAACATCACATAGTTTTCCTTCTGGAATTGATACAGGATAGAAAATGGGCTTTTTTAATGGAAAATGATTTCCTCGTTCTGATCTTATATTGTTATGATTATTGCATCCAGCACAGTATTCCTCGGTAAGAAGATAGATGTCATTGAACATTGATGACCAGCAGCTTTTTCCTACTCTTCGTAATTTAGATGTCAATTCGTTTATTTCAATATAGATACTTTTACTTTCATCATCACGTATACTATTAAAGATCTCAATGGTTTGCTCACAATCAAATCTTATTCGTTTGTCAATTAGCTTTATATTGAAAATATACCTGTCGTCGCTATATTTCACGTCTGTTATTTCGATCATTCTAGCTCTTCTAAGCAATAGAATAACATAAACATTCCATGTGATATCGGCATTATTTACGTCAACATAGAAAGAATCTGTATCACTGTAATTAGGTTTAACAGATGTATCTATCACAATAGAATCCAATCGAATATTAGTTTTGCGGTTGTTAAGCATACTAAACCAACGTCCACATAATTTCTCAACGGTAAGAACTTTTTGTGTCATTGACATAGTTGCTTTTATATCATCATCGGTATAGAGCATAACGCTTAGACATGGCAGGCCATCACGTCCACCACGTCCGCATTCCTGATAATACTGGTCTGCGCTTGAGGGAATATAAGAATGAATAACTGTTCTTACATCTTTTTTGTCCACACCTACACCAAATGCGCAGGTGGCTATCATCAGGTCAAATTTATCACTTATCCATTCGTTTATAATACGTTCTCGATCAATTGATTTTGTTTTTCCAGTAAAAATCCTAGTATTGTCAAATCCAACTTTGGCTAATTCATGTTGTACTTTTTCAGCATCATCAGGAGAATTAACATATATTATCATAGGACGTGGAAGCTTACAAACAAGCTCTTTGATCCTATCGTGCTTTTCAGTATATGAGTTGCACTTTATAATGTCAAAACGCGGTTCTTTTCTCAGTGCATCAAGTCGTATCTCTATCCAGCGGTCATCATCTCCATAGAACATTTTTAGATTGTCAACAACTTTTTTACTGAAAGTAGCTGAAAGCAGGTAAGTTCTAAGAGAAGGGTTATCTTTTACCAGGAGTCTTTTGAAAGAATCAAGACACTGAAAATCTACGCGGAATGAAGCTCCCCATTCAATGATTATATGCGCTTCGTCTATAACAAGGTTTTTTAAATAGCCTTTTGAATTTGCTTTGAGAATGCTGTCCTGTATCCTAATGTTCTTAATCAAAGCTTCTGGTGAAATAAAGAGCATTCTGACAAGATTTTTATCAAGTGCGGAGATCAATTCATCGACATTACATCCACTGTGATAGTACATTATCTCTTTTTTATTATCAGGTTTAATTATACTTGAAGCGTTTCTTTGCTGGTCAAGCATAAGTGAAATCGTAGGGACAATGATAATTGTCAGACCGTTGTCATACTGATAGGAAACAGTCTGCGTAATAAGGCTTTTTCCTCCGCCAGTGGACATGGCGACCATAGCAGTATAGCCAGCAGGAACACGAAGTGCTCCTATAACAGCAAGTTGTTGTTCTATTGATTTGAAAGTCATAAATTTTTGTTTAGTAAGTTTGTAGATATATGGATTAACCACCTTGATTGCTGTGTCATCCGCAACTTTTTGTACTTGCTGATTGTCAAAAATAGTTCTTACAAAGGTTTCATTAACATAGTTAGGAAGCTCAAAATTAGCATAGATGCTATCGTTTGAGTAATTTACCTTCAAACCAAAACAATTTGGTGTCAACAAATTATAGTCTTTTATTGTTACGCTTGTTTTGAGAAAAAGCAGAAAATTTCTTAAAGAACATTCAAACTCTATCTGTTTTTCAAAAGTTTGGTTAGACATAAAGCGCTGATAAGCGTTTATCATACGCTCAGCCACAGCAGTATTGACATTGTCGCCATTTAGCAGGTCTGTGCTATTAACTCTCATATTCGGATTATCAAAAAAATCCTGAACCTTATGAATTATATCATGATCTGTCATCGATTAATCATCCTTATGTAACATGTTGAATCGAGCACGATTCTCGGTTTAGTAAATGATTTAAGTATTAGCTCATTTACTCTCATTTTCTCCGTAAGGTCAATATCTCTATGGAAATATTCTGCTGAGGCACATATTGAGCTGTATTCTCTATTAAGCGTATCACTTAGAAGATCTATTCGTCTGAGTTTATGAAACTCTTGAATAGCCTGTTTTTTTGCAACATCATGACAAGCTGTTACTTTGCTTACCCATTCTCCGACAGAATGAGTTCTTTTAAACCACAGTAGATTTGAACTTGCAAATTTTCTACTTATATCAAGGAAATCATTTGAAGGCGTGCGTTTGCCAAAGTTTGCAACATAATTTTTCAGTTGTGATGCCGGTATGCTGAAATATTTTTGAAATTCTCTTATAACACTTTGGTCTGTTTCTACACACATTCCATCCATAGATATATATGTGCTGATTATTTTCGAAGAAAGAAAACCACGGTACTGATTGATCTGTTTCAATGAAATACTATTCTGTAGTAAAAGCAGTTCATCAGGAGTAATATACCAATTAAAAGCAAAACCTTCCCAGTTTATTTCGCTGCGAATAGCAACAGCAGCACACCTTCCTTTATATGCAGATACGGCATTGTTCACTATACTGTCAAAAATCCCATCACCAGGTGCAAAGAAATGAAGGTAATCATTCTCTAAAGCCAAATTACGTTCAAACGTTCCCTGAATAGAGTAATTATCATTCTGTATAGCTTTATCACCATTAAGCACTCTTATGTGGTTTTGCATCTGATTTAGTTTATCATTTATAATTGCATCCATGTCAGGAGGAACAAATAGTGTGTTGTATGCTGATTTAGGTGAGAAAGATGATGCATTAAATCTCACTACATCCTCCACAACTTTATTTCCGTGAAATCCAGCAAGATGTGACCATGACATCATAGAATTGCGGAACAGCTCTCTCTCATTTTCATTATAGCGCTTTACAGTTTTCTCAATTTCGCTATTTATGTGTTGATATGCGTATGCTGCTATGTCAAAATGCCGTTCTTCTTTTACACGCTTTTCTATCTTTTTGATTTCATCGATCATGTCATCAACAATAGAAGCTAAACCATATTTGAAATCACTCATAACTGCGTTTCTTATCTGTTCATCAATATCATTCATTATGATTTCAAGACCACTTTGTGATTTATTGAAAATATTAAGACCCTTGTTCCATATATCAGCAAGATCCTTTTCTACAGAGTCATTCGCATAAACTATTACAGAAACTACATCCTTAGTTTTGTCTCTCCCTATTCTGTCAAGACGTCCTATACGTTGTTCAAGTGTATTAGCGCTCCATGGAAGGTCTATACAAATAAGCTCATCTGCTTTTTGGAAGTTTCTGCCTTCGCCACCGCTTTCATCAGAAAGCATTATACGGTAACCAGGTTCATTTTGAAAACGGTAAGTATTAAGTTCCAGTTCATCAGGTGACATCCCTTCACAGAAAAAAGCACAATGTTCTTCACCGAATATTTTGGTAAACAATCTACGAAACAGCTTATGCGTTCCGGTAAAATGTGTGAATACAAGTACCTTTTTATCGTAAGCTTCCTGTTCTAGATAATCACAGACGGTAACCATTCTTGACATAAAATCCATAGGGTCATCCAGAATACTTCTTATTTTTTCAATTGTTTTTATGTCTTCTGATATCCATTTATCAGTCAATCTTCTGATTTCAACAGGAACAGAAGGGATCCTTTTCAGCTCATCAGAAAATGCCTCTGATGAACTGAAAAATGCACTGATAAGAGGCAGTATCATGGTATCAAACTCTTTTTTGTTGAAGTTATTACTAGATATCCATTCAGAAAGTAATGAATAAACTCTAAATTCTGTATTATTGAAGTCAGAATCCATTTCATAGGATATCTCTTTAAGAACTCTGTTGTTTGTGTCTTCTGGTTTCTTTCTGTTGCGTATTACACATTTTTCAATTTGGTATGCCTCACAGATATACGCAACCATCCTTTCGAGATTTATCAAAGAAAAATTATCTGCTTCATAATTGAGTTTTTCAATATCTTCTTCGATCATTTTATCTTTTGTTTTGTCAGCTATATCCTCAAGTGTATCAACAAGTTCGTCAAATGCTTCGAGAGTATCTTCATTATGTTCATTATCAGAATCCCTTATAACTTCCTTATAATCTTCAAGATACTCTATCGCAGAATGTACTTTGCGGACTATTTTATTTTGTAATTCAAGTAAGCCAGTAAATTCTTCTTCTCCCATATCATAATATCTTTCAGGCTGGATCAGCGAAAGAAGTTTGTGATATTCTTCGCTACGACTTTGAACAGGTGTAGCACTGAGCATTATTACATTATTAGCAGTACGACTAAGTTTTAGTATCGTTTCATAGCGGCAATCATTGTCCAGAACAGAGTGTACTTCATCAATAATAATAAAATCATATTTTTTATTTGTCATCGTTATCTGACTCATCGGAGTTATTTTTATATTGTTTCCGCTTAGATTGTCACCATTGAACAGACTAAACTTAAAAGCAAGCTCTGTCTTCCACTGTTCAACCAATGCGTCAGGGACACACACAAGTACTTTTTTATTTTTCTTATCTGATAAATACACCTTTAAAACAGAAGCGGCCTCTATCGTCTTCCCAAGACCCACCTCATCAGCTATCATATATCTGCAACTGGGTTCGGAAAGGCAACGCATAACTGTTTTAAGCTGGTATGGCTTTAAAAATATCTTACAACCAGCAAGTTCCTTAAATCCGTAGAAAGCGTTATCGATAGTATGAATAGCGTTATTGACTGCACTTCTGCCAAAATACCACATAGGATTTTGAAACTCAAAGCGCTTTAACTGTGACAGTGGTGACACATCACTTGAATTAAATGTGGTTTTAATATCTTTTTCACAAATCTTCAATACTGTGCTAGTGTCAGAAGTCAGATAATAGTAGATAAAGTTATTACTTTTATCAATATTGTGCTGGATAATATGATACATATTTCCGTTGTATTCAGCAAGAGAACCATTTCTAAGTATGCAATGATTAAGCTTTGATAAAGGAAATTCCAGCGTTTGGGGAACATTATAATATTTTCTAAGATTTAAAAGATCAAAAAATTCCACTTTGGCTACCTCGGAAAAATCGTTGATCTCAACTATTCTACCCGAAATGAAATCTCTTGGTTCATTAGGATTTTCAACATCGATCGAACATCTGACATACATTCCTATTTTCAGCATATCATCACCACCTAAAGCTTAATTTTGTGCTATTCGCAAACAAATGTCCTTACTCGAACAATATTTGCAATGTACACCTCGATTATCTTTGTATCTTTCTTTGTCGTTATTTATAATATCCTCAAGATCAATACCCATTGCATTCCTTATAAAATCGTCTAATTTTACTACCAAAAAATCATCCCTGAATCTATGGATGTCAGATGGTTTGTTAAAACTGTTATGCTTTCTTAGATATCCTACAAGATACTTATACAATTCTGAGATTATTTGAGATTTTTCATATTCATTTGAAATCTTAAACTTATCATCAAGAATTTGGTATTCTTCAATAATGATGTTCTTAAGCTCCTTTTCGTTTAATCTCTTTCCAACGTAGTTAGTAAGAATAGCATTTTGCAATAAGACTCTCATATAGAATATTACAAGAAATCTTTCTCTGAAAATAGTTTTACCTTGCACAACACTTTCAAGAGCAAATCTATATGGACACATACTATATTTGATTTTATCAATGCCTTCATTATCCTTTGGATAATGCTCTCCTGTCGGATCACTATACTTCAAATGCGGCATATAGCTATCAAAAGTATCGCTATGATATTTTCTAACTTTAATTCCTAGCATCTTTATTAGGTGATATAATTCGTTATTTTTACAATCAACAGTCTTGACATAACTAAGTTTACAACCGATGCGGTTAAATTCCAATCCGTAAAGCAAAGCATAACGTTTGAAATTCTTAAATTCCATTTTAGACTTAAGGAATATTTGATAGTTTTGTTCTAATGGCTCATAAGAATATTCAAAAAAGTTAATATCGAGAGGCCAAGGAAGCCGTTCGTCCTTAGCTGCACATATATCGCTGTCACTAAGACAACAAAAATGATAACAAGTTTTCTCTGCTTTTTGTTTGCTACTTCTAAGAATATCACCATCTATCTGCTCAAAATCTCTTACAATCCAGTTTGCCCCGTGCATTAGATTATCATCTTGACTAAGATAAAACGACATTGTTTGTTTCAGACATGTAAATGTGCCTGTATCAGGCAGATCTATTTTATTCATACGATCAAGAAGTTTGCCAATAACCTCTTTCATCTCCTTATCAAGAGACTCCAGATCTTGCGTTCGTTTAACAATAAAATCATGAATACGTATGTAGAAACGGTTGAAGTTATCACCACCACTACTAAAATCAGAGAAGAAACTAATAGCTATTTCATTTAGTTCTTGAAGTGCTATCCTAAGTATGTCAAGCTTCTCTTTGCTGGTATTAAGATATCCTATACGCTGTAGTTTCTTATCAGACGGATTTACATACTTTCGAAGCCTTTTAAGAGAACTTATAATGCCAACAAGTGTTGTTTCTTTTTCAATATACGGTTCTATAGTATTGAATGTATTGAGAAGTTCCCCAGGAATATTTTCTTTGATTATTCCCGATTCAAAACAATCCTTGATAAGAGACATATCCTCAACTTTGACACACTCATTTTCATTGTCCCACATCTCTACAACTGCAACGAAAAAGTGACCAATAGGATAATCAAGGAAATGGCGTTCGCCAAATTGTTCAGGGAAATATGCTCTAAGTATGTCATTTACCTTGCCAGAAGCCGAATACAATTGTTCTGACATATCATATAGAACTGGATTATGAGAGCCATTATGTTTATTTACTTTACGTGCGCTTTCAAAAAGTTTAGCACAGTAACCAGCAAACTCCGTAGTATTCTCAAATTCGATAACCTCAATATTATTAAGGATTCCTGGCCTAACTTCAAGCTTACCATTTGAAAGTGTTCCAATATTGTCAGCAAGTGTGTTACAAGGATAGCTATCAATCAGTAGAGAAACTGGTTTAAACTCAGGTTCATCACTGTATTTTATTCCTTCTTCAAATAGAGAATAGATGTTAGTCCATGTCTGATAGATTGATTCATACTGTTTCTGATAATTAAAAAGCAATACTACATTTTTGAAGTGTGAAATATCCTCAATGGCACACAGCATTGCAGGTGTAAACTGATGTATGCCGTGGATAACAACAGTATGTCTATCAAGTTTATCATACGGAAAATTCTTATGTTTGGTTTTGAGTGCTTCCAGTATCTTTTCATCTATGATTTCTGATAAGAAAGGTCTTTTAAATTCAAAGGAAGTTTTTTCTCTGCTAGAAATATA
>ULWK01007807.1_pt1 | contig 22331 bp, 17 predicted proteins | sample 1960281 | NCBI WGS metagenome assembly ULWK01 (sample SAMEA4835810, study PRJEB28245) | human gut metagenome | biome: gut microbiome; material: fecal sample | place: Denmark | collected 2008 | reverse complement strand
TTTTGTGAATTTGATTAAAAAGTCCTTGACAATTTGTCTCTGGGGTACTCTTTTGATGAATTCCGAAAAAACGATTCGTGATCCGATGTATGGCTATATCACTATTGAATCCCCATTTGCACAATTGATAGACACAGAAGAATTTCAAAGATTAAGGAATATCCGTCAAACTGGGTATCAATCATTGTATCCAAGCGCTTTGCATAACCGGTTTGTTCACTCTCTGGGAGTTTTCTATTTGGGGAAAAAAGCACTTGAATACTTCGAAAAGAATATTAACATACAGGATAAACCATTCGCTGATTGGGATGAGATCCGTAGGACATTCTTAACGGCGTGTCTACTGCATGATGTCGGGCATTCCCCTTTTTCTCATACTGGGGAGGACTACTATGTCAAGGGATGTGATTTTGAAGAAGAATATGCGAAAATGATGCATCGACCTGATGATTGGAAGAATTGGGTTCCTATCAATGCTAACGAATCGAAAGTAAAGCGCTTTTTCGTTGATCTTTCCCAAAGCAAAGATGGCACTGGAAAATCCCATGAAGCTATGAGTACACTATTGGGGATTGAATTGTGCAGGTGCTATCATGTACAAATTGATGAAGATTTGTTTATACGAGCCATTATTGGTTTGAAATATCAGGAGGATTTTCGTTCTTCGGACAAGAGTCAGGTAGTAAAAAATGCAATGATTTCTCTGCTTAACGGAAATCTTCTTGATGTAGATAAGTTGGATTATGTCCTCAGAGACGCCTATGTGACCGGATACAATAGCTTGACACTGGATTTAGAACGCCTGCTTGCTGGCTATACCATTGTAGAAACAGTTGATTACACATATGAAGTCGCATTTAAAAAAGGGGCATTAAGCGTAATCGAAAATGTCATCTATGCGAACGATTTGGAGCGTCGTTGGATCCAAAACCATCCCGCAATTCTATATGACTGCTGGTTGATTGACGGCCTTCTTGGTAAATTTGACACCGCCGCCAAGGAAAAATTCGTAAAAGTAGAATTAATCGAGGGCGCAGAAGAACCTCAATTCTTGCCAATACCAACGATTTATACGAAAGAAGCCCTGTCGTCTAGAGGAATTTCAAATGACACGTGCAAACTAAGACTTCTTTGTGATGATGATATTATTTGCTATGCCAAAAATATCGATAACTCCTTCTTCAGCAAACAGTATTTTGCGCGACACTTAAGGTATAAACCCTTGTGGAAAACAGAGGCATCTTTTGATCATTTAACAAATGGCGTGTTTGGGGATAAATTCTTGGTCGAAATCTCCAAATCTCTTCAACGGTTAATCGGGCTTGGAGAGACTTCAAATGGAATCCTTATAAACAGTTCTTTTGTGTCTGGTCTAAAAGATCAATTAAAAAAGGCAAATGAGAACCATATAAAATCGGATTCATATCAACAGGCACTGGACATATGCAATATCTTTTCTGCTTTCCAGCGGGAAGAGAGTCTCAAGGACTTTGAATTTGTAGTCCTCTTCACCAGGAAATTTCAAACTGCCTATAGAAAAACCGGAGACTTGGATAACATGAAAATCGAATTGGAAACAGGATTGGTCCCATTAAATGATGTTATTTCTGTTCAGGCAAAAGGTGCCAGCCAAAGTAGCAAATTGGATTTGTTCTATGTGTATACTACTGCTCAGAACATTGGAAACAGGGTAGACATGGGAAAACGTTTTATTGACTGCTTACGGCGCAACTATAGAAGTTCACTATAAATGATAAAAGGCAGGAGATAATCTCTCCTGCCTTCGTCATCTTACTGCAAATTGAACATGTTCTCAATATTAAGCTACCATTCGATCAATTTCTTCAATCAAAGCTCCGAGGATATCTACAGGGAGGTAACCGACAAAGCGATTCTCAAGATCTGTAATAGTAGTGTCTTTTTGTATAAAAATCGCCGGATTGCCATCAATCTCCTCACACTTGAAATAGTCAGAAAAATCAAAAATAGCAGTTGAAATACTGCTTCCAGACGTCAAGATAACAGCATCTAGCCCTTTTTCATTGAAAGAAGATTGAATTTTAACCCCTATCTCGCGCAAACGTTCAAATGTGATAAAGTCCGTTCCTCTTCGTTTCAAAGCAATCAATGCGTTGGCCATCACATACTCTGCACCAACAAACGTATTCATTATAATACACTCCTCCACCGTTGTCTTTAACCTCATACTTGCTTTTTTAAGGATACTCATTATATTATAAAAAATTCAAAGTAAAGTCAACCATTACGCAAGATTTTTACCAACATTTTTTATAATCCTAAGCTTCTTCAATACTGCTTACTATCACTAAGGGAATGTGAGAACTCTTTTAGCGTACTCAGGCAGAATCTCAAAAGCCTACACCATTCCAAAAAACAAGAAAACCCCTTCGCTGAAGTTTGTTCTTTTATTATTGAATATGTCAATTGACGCAATTCCGCCACAACATTGGCACGGTTTTGCGATTTCGGCGTAAAACCAAGTGTGCTATACTGTGTATGCTCAAAACTATGCCAAGGCGATACGAGTAACACCATCCTACGGGGTGGTGTTATTTTGTTTCCGGGTATTTGGGCAGTCCAAGAGGGGCGACTTTTAGAGAGTAGCCCCTCCACATCTTTTCTATCACAGGAGGTATCACGAGTGAAAAAACATGACCTGACCAAGACACATCTCCACAGGGCAAGTCCCGGCATGGCACTATATGCGGCCTTCGCGGGCGTGACCATGGCCGCAATGCTTTGCCAGCCGGCCTTTGCCGCCACCGTCTGGGAGAAGGCCAATGAGATCATGAAGGATGTCTATAACCAGATTCTTCTTATCTCCACCATTGCCGCCATTGTCACCGCGTCGGTGGCACTGCTGATGATGAACTTCTCCCGCAACGGCCGCACTGTGGACGAGAGCCGCGCATGGCTCAAGCGTATCATCATCACATGGGCAATCCTTAACGGTTTGGGCTTCATCATGTCCTATGTGACGCCCTTCTTCGCAGATGGCAGATGGAACGGATAACGCCAAACTGCCCGGCTGAGAAAGGAGAAGTGCTATGGGCATATTAGATGGCATTGTAGAATGGATTGCGGAACAGGTCATGTACGGTCTTGACCTTATCAACACCTCTGTGCTGGGGGCTCTGGGCTGCGACATGACCACCTTCCTGCGCTACTTCCCTGCCGCGGAGACGATGTACAACATCTTCGTGGCACTGGCTATCGGCATGATCCTGCTGAACCTGATCTGGCAGCTATTCAAGAACTACGGCCTTATAGCAGGCGTAGAGGCAGAAGACCCGGTAAAACTGACGATCCGCTCCGTGCTGTTTATCCTGCTGGCCTATTTCGCAGATGAAATCGTGGAGCTGATACTGAAAATCGGCGGGACACCCTACGCGTGGATCATGTCGTCTGAGCTGCCCACACTGAATTTTGCCGACTTCAATTCGGTCATACTTACCATCCTTGGGGTTTGCGCCAACGGCGCGGTGGCTCTAATCGCCCTGATCCTCGTGCTCATATTGGCGTGGAACTATATCAAGCTGCTATTTGAGGCGGCGGAGCGTTATGTGCTCCTGGGCGTTCTGGTATTCACGGCACCGGTGGCTTTTGCTACGGGCGCGGCGCAGAGCACCTCCAACATCTTCAAGGCGTGGTGCCGGATGTTCGGCGGCCAGATATTTCTGCTGCTGATGAACGCATGGTGCCTTCGCCTGTTCATCACCATGGTGGGAACCTTCCTGGCAAACCCCTTATCCCTATAGGAGACGATCATGAATCAAAAAACGAAATACATCACAGGGATCGTGTTGTCCGTACTGGTTATATGTGCGCTCACAATCCCGGCCTTTGCTCTGACGGAATCAGATGTGCAGTCTCAGGTCTCAGCCTCCGGTAAAGAAGGCGTGGCCGGAAACCTGCTCATCTGGTTTCTGTGCGCAGTGGCATTTTTGAAGATCTCACAGAAAATCGACAGCTTCATGCAGGGCCTTGGCATCAATGTGGGTCATACAGGCGGCTTTATGCTGGCAGAAGCGATGCTGGCCGCGCGGAGCATCGCTGCCGCCCGTGGCGTCGCTGGACGCGGTCGAGGCGGTAATGCAGGGCGAGCCGGAAGCACCGGTGGCAATGGCGGTGACAGCAACACCTTCCTGCAAGGTGGTCTGGCCGGTGTTGCCAATCGCAGCTTCTATAACGGCGCATACCGAAACGCCACCGGCACAGGCAGCGGCGGCGTTGGCGGCATGGCGTTCCGTGCCTCTATGACCAAGGGCGGCGATATTGCCAATAACGTTATCAGCCGGATTGCCACCGGCAGCGCGGGATCAGGGGATGTCATGTCCGGCAATATGGCAGCGGACGCTCTCATGTCCTATATGGGCTATACGGCTCTTGGTGAAGGCGCGGCGGATATTCCGACCTTCTCCAATGTGGAGATCGGCGGTGGGCATATCACCGGCACGGAGACCTCTGAGGAAGAACCTGACGGTCGTGCCTTTGCCATGTACAGCACTGAACAGTATATGGAGCCAAAACGGGAATACACCACCGTCACCACCGTGGATGGCGCAAAGTGGTATAGGCAGTACGCACAGGACATAGTGGAGAAAAAGCCTTATCAGAATCCGGATGGCGGCATTTCCTATCGTGAGAGCCTGATCCGGCGTCTGCCTGACCCGCCTCGCAGAAAGGACAAGACCTGATATGACCCAGCAAGAACGCAGCGGTCTGAACGAAGACGCTGAGATCAGCGCACACGCTGCCGGTGCTGTACGCGGCGCCATCAAAACCGGAAAAGCGGTAAGCGGCGCGGCAAAAGGTGCTGCTGCCGCAGGCCCTTACGGTGCGGCGGCAGCGGCACTCTGGACACATCGCAAGGCGGTTGCTGCCATCATTGCCGGGTTGCTGGTGCTTCCCGTCCTGTTCATCATGCTGCTGCCCTCCCTGATCTTCGGCGGGTTGACCAAGGCAGGGGTTGAAGGAAGTCCAGACACACCGATTCTTAACGACAACGCCGCCATTGTGGAGAACATCAATCAGATCTCGCAGGCGATCAGCGACTTGCTGGAGGAAGGGCAGGAGGATGTTCGCGCCCGGATTGACATGGATTTTACCGCTTCCGGTGCCGACCAGAAGGAGATCATCAATCCATACGAAAGCTCCCCGGCCTACAATGCCAACCGCTTCATTGCCATGTACTGTGCCGCCAAAAATCAGGACTACGCATCTATCTCCCTCAAGGATATGGAGGACGTAATCCGTAAGGCCAAGGATGCCCTCTATACCTTCACGAGCACGGAGGAGTCTCGCACGACTACGGTAACGGAAACGAATACAGATCCCAAAACCGGTAAGGTCACGGTGACGGAAACGGAAGTAACAGAGATATGGAAGATATATACCATCGTCTACAACGGAGAGGCCTATTTTGAGGATAAGATATTCGCTCTGTCGGATGAACAAAAGGGATTGGCGGAAAACTACGCCCAGAACCTGAGCGTATTCCTGGGCGATGGTATGATGCAGGGCTTGCTGCCTGCCGAGTTCACCGGCCTTGTATCTCTGGGCGACATTCGTTTCTCGGATGGCGCGGCGCAGGTGGTCTACTATAATCAGTTGGACAAGCGGTACGCGCACAAGCCCTACGGCACCGACGACATCGGCACCTACGGCTGCGGGCCTACCTGTATGGCAATGGTGGTATCTTCTCTGACCAGCGAGACGGTCGATCCCGTTGAGATGGCACGTTGGGCCTATGAAAACGGTTACTGGTGCAGTAGAAGCGGTTCCTACCATTCGCTGATCCCCGGTGCTGCTAAAGCGTGGGGGCTTCCGGTACAGGGCTGCGGGAAAACAGAAGGGCAGCGCATTGCGGATGCGCTCTCTCAAGGCAAGCTGGTGGTTGCAATCATGCTGAAAGGTCATTTCACCAGCTCAGGACACTTCATCGTGCTGCGCGGTGTGGAGAACGGAAAGATACTGGTGGCCGACCCTGCCAACTATACCCGAAGCCAACAGGCATGGGATCTGGCTATCATCCTGAATGAAGCCAGCGGCCGTGCCGGTGCCGGTGGGCCTTTCTGGATCATAGGGTAGGAAGGAGAACTAAATGTGAGTAAACCAAATGAATATGACACCTATATCATCCCGCCCAATTTTATTGAGGGCGGGACTTTTTTCGGCGGACTGCTGAAGCTCCGCAATACAGCCGAGGCACTGGTTATCGTGTTGGCTATCGGCATACCAGTGTTTTCGGTGTCCGCACTGACACTGACTGCCAAGATCATCATTCTGTGCCTGACCGCACTGCCTCTTGGCATCGTCGCACTGGTTGGCATCAGCGGCGAAAGCCTCTCGTCATTTATCTTTCTTGTTCTGAAATATCTCTGCAACCGCCGTGTTATTACACGCAATGAAGAGGAACAGGACAAGCGGGAAAAACGCAGGAAGCGAAAAGCTAAGAGCGGTGACGACGCGCCCAAGTACATCAATCCAGTGGCGGAATACCTGCCTGTGGAGAAGATCGAAAACGGCATCATCTACACACGGGATCACCGTTACCTGAAGATTGTCGAAGTTATACCTATCAACTTCCTGCTGCGCAGTGCCAGAGAGCAGCGAAACATCATCTATTCGTTTATTTCGTTTCTGAAGATCAGCCCGGTCAAAATGCAGATCAAGGTCATTGCCAAGCGTGCCGACCTGAACCGGCACAGAGAGATCGTGCAGCGGGAGATGGCGCGAGAAACCGATGAAAACTGTCGCCTGCTGCAGCGGGACTACCTGACGCTCATTGACCGGATCGGTGCACGGGAAGCCACCTCGCGCCGGTTCTTCATGGTATTTGAATATGAGGCATGGGCAGGCCGGAAACGGGATAACGAGGAAGCGGAGGCCATCGCCTCCCTGCAAACGGCAGCCCGCACCGCAGTCAATTATCTCAAGCAATGCGGCAATGAGGTGTTGATCCCGGAAAACGACGATGAGTTTATGATCGATACCCTCTACCATTTGCTGTGCCGCAACACCACTACATCGCTGCCGGATCGAGTTCGCCGGATCGTTGCCCAGTATCAGGAGAAAGGACTGGAATCTGAGATCGACGCCATTCCCTGTACAGAGTTTTTCGCCCCTGACAGCATCGACTTCACCAACGGGCGGCATATCTGTATTGACGGACTCTACTATGCCTATCTGCTGGTGCCCTCCACTGGCTATAAGGCGCAGGTGCCGGCCGGCTGGCTGTCCCTTATCGTTAACGCCGGGGATGGCATTGATCTGGATATGTTCATCAGCCGCCAGCCGAAAGCCCGCATGGTGCAGCGGCTGGGACAGCAGCTTCGTATCAATCGCAGTAAGATCAAGGACGCCAGCGATACAAACACAGACTTTGATGATCTGGATGGGGCCATTCGCAGCGGCTACTTCCTGAAGGAAGGGCTGGGCAACAACGAGGACTTTTATTACCTGAATCTGCTGATCGCAGTGACAGCTCCCACAGTGGATGAACTGGAATGGAAGGTCAATGAACTGAAAAAGCTGCTCGTGTCCCGTGATATGGACGTGTGCAGCTGCGCCTTTCATGAGGAGCAGGCGTTTCTATCGTCGCTGCCGCTGGTCAGCATGGAAAAGCACCTCTTTGAACGCTCCAAGCGCAATGCGCTGACCACCGGCGTGGCAAGCTGCTACCCCTTTACGTCCTACGAGCTGAGCGACGAAAACGGCATCCTGTTCGGCCTGAACAAGTACAACAACTCTCCGGTCATCATCGACATCTTTGATTCCAAGGTTTATAAAAACGCCAATATTGCCGTATGCGGCACCAGCGGCGCAGGAAAGACCTTCCTGATCCTGCTGATGGCACTCCGTATGCGGCGTAAGGGCATACAGGTTTTCATGCTGGCACCCTTGAAGGGTCATGAGTTCCACCGTGCCTGCATCAACACAGGCGGCGAGTTTATCAGTATCTCCCCCGCCTCCAAAAGCTGCATCAACGTGCTGGAGATACGCAAGATAGACAAGTCCGTGGAGGAAACGCTGGATGGCCCCGGTATCGAACGCTCTGAGCTGGCAGCAAAAATTCAGCGGCTTCATATCTTCTTTGCCCTGCTGATCCCCGATATGTCCTATGAGGAAAAACAGCTTTTGGACGATGCCCTGATTCGTACCTACGCACGGAAAGGTATCACCCATGATAACGCTTCTCTCAGTGATCCGAATAACCCCAACGTTTACCGCCAGATGCCTGTGCTGGGCGACCTCTACGACGTTCTGCGGGAGGAGAGCGATACCAAACGCCTTTCCAACATCATCAACCGCTTTGTACACGGCTCGGCCAGCACCTTCAACCAGCAGACCAATGTGAATCTGGATAACAAGTTCACGGTGCTGGACATCTCGGAACTCAGCGGCGATCTGCTGCCTATCGGCATGTTCGTAGCGCTGGATTTCGTGTGGGATAAAGCCAAAGCCAACCGCACGGAGGAAAAGGCCATCTTCATCGACGAATGCTGGCAGCTCATTGGCGGCGGCTCCGGCACCTTCGGCGTCGGCAACCGTCTTGCGGCCGAGATGGTGCTGGAGATCTTCAAGACCATCCGCGCCTATTCCGGCAGCGGCATTTGCGCGACGCAGGATCTGAACGACTTCTTCTCCCTGGACAACGGCAAGTACGGCAAGGGGATTATCAACAACTGCCGCACGAAAGTCATCTTGAACCTGGAGGACGAGGAAGCCCAGCGCGTTCAGCAGGTATTGCATCTCTCCGAAGCGGAGGTCATGGAGATCACCCACTTTGAGCGGGGCAATGGCCTGATCAGCAGCAATAACAACAATATCACGGTGGAAATCAAGGCCAGCCCACTGGAACGCGACCTTATTACCACAGACCGCCGCGAGCTGCTTGACCTGCTGCGCCGCATGAATCGACCGGAAGCCTAATACGGCGTTTATACGGAGATAACACGCATTACAAAATCAATACGCATATAATACGGAGTTAATACGCATTACGGAGGTGGTGCCGCCTATGAGAAACAGAGAGCAGATCTATGGACAGGAGGCCGCAGGGCTGCTGCGGAACATAACCGTCTATCACTGCATACGCCGTGACCAGCTTCTACGCCTGTATCCGGGCAAGGAGAGCGTGATTGAAAACCTGCTGCGCTATCTGGTCAAGCAGCAGCGGATATTTTATAACACTGACCGGGATTGCTACGGAGATGTCCCTGACTGCCGCGAGGACAGAGAACTGACAGCGGCACTATGGGTGCTGCTGGACTTTATCGAGAAGGTGGAGTATCACAGCCCCGACAATATGCCGGCAAAGCTGGTATTCTTCGCTGATGGAGAGGTATATGAGGTCGTCTATGTAGGCCCGGGTAAGGAAGCGTTGCTGCAGCACGCACTGGTCGCGGAAGATGATTCCGGGCGACGGCTCGTTATCATTGAGGAAGAAGACCAAATGCAGCACCTGCACATCCCTCATATCGCCGCCTACTGCATGGTGGATGAGCAGGGCTGCGTACAGTACTTCAGGAAGGAGGAACCTTGTGGACAGAGCCACCCTCTCGCAGCGGATAGAGAGCATTTTGAATGAGATCACCCGCCTGTCCAACACGCTCTACGCTATGGACAACACGAATATCCAGCGGCATTCAGATAACTATGAAATGCTGTCCGCAGAGGCCGCACTGCGGGGTGAGGTCATTGCCTGCCGGCTGCGGCACCTGATCTATGAGACGACCACCATCCGAAAAGCCGAGTATCTGACATCGGCTGGTGTCATGCAGGGCATCTCTGCTATAGAGAAAGATGGCATACTGGAAATCACGCTCCCCTGCCTACTGCATAAGAAGAGCAAGAAGCATAGCTGCGAGTATCTGACAGACCCCATCTACTACACGCTTAGTAAGTATGCGCAGACACACACGCTGCCCAAGTTCCGGCACTGTGTTGTCTGCTTTTCTCATATCTACAGCCGCGAGCTGTTCCCCAACCGGGTGCGTGACTATGACAATCTGGAGCTCAAGCAGCTTTTGGATGTGATTGCCACCTTCGTTATGGAGGATGATACGGGTCTGCTGTGCGATGCCTATAACACGACGGAGATCGGCGACAGTGACTGTACCCGCGTGTCGGTGATGGATAAGGAGCGTTTTCAGGGCTGGCTTTCGGACCGCGAGAATAGGCTCAGATCTATATCCGATTTATAGTGTTTCGACCGTGTCAAAAACAGTACACATGACGATGGTACGGCAAAGCCTGTATTTCCGGGCATTTTCACATGACCGGTGCGGGCGAAAAATACCGTGGTCATGGCAGCCTGGGTACTGCACACCAGAAGGAGGTGGTCAGTATGAGTACCCTACCACAGAAAGCTCCCGGTAGCCTATCACAAGCCTATCAGCTATTGGCGCTGGTCGCCCTGTCCGGTGAACTGCCGGCTAGCCAACTGAGCAGGCTCGCCGGTGGCACCAGCTACAAAGAGAACGTGGTCAAGTCGCTGAAGCGTCAGCGGCTTTTGCTGTCCTACTACAAGAACGGACTGCGTGGATACCGGCTCACCGCCGCGGCGAAAAAGCTGCTGCTGGAGCACAACCCGGAGAGGTTTTCTTTCTACCTGTCCGGATCCTGCGCCACCAACCACATCAGGAGTGAACCGGAGCAGCGGCTTCGACTCCACCGTGTCTCGCAGACATTGATCACCATGCGTAACGCCAACGCTAATATCTTCCGCGATGAAAAACCCGGCGTATTCCGTCCCGGTGAAACAGCGATTGGTAGCATCTGCACACCTGCCTTCTACACCTCCCGTGAGATCAAGGAGATGGGGACAACCTTTGTTAAAATCCGTGGTGCCCGGTCCGTGGGCGTTTTACTGACACCGCAGCATATCCACGTGGTTTACAACATGGGCAACGCGCTGATGAAATGGAGCTATAAAGCTGAGATGCGGACAAAGGCACTCATGCAGACGGTGCTGTGCCGTGAACGAATGCCGCACCAGTATCACCCGGATGCGGTGCGGGGTCTCCTGCTGGGTGATAGCATGGAACTGGCCTATGAGCTGCTGACTGATCAGGGTGGCAAAAACTATTTCGTTCTGGATGGCAGCTATGAGCGGTTCTGCTTCTTGACCAACGACCATCATGGAGAGGTGCTGCTGCGCCTCCTCTGTGATAAAGAACTAGACAATGACCTGCGCGAGCTGCTGCTCCTTGATCTGGAGCCCCGGCAGCTGAGTGAAACAGTGGAGAATGACGCCATGACGCCGGATGGTGCGCCGGTGCTGTTCGCCTATGACTGTGACCTGCCGCGGATCAGACGGTTCGATACGGCACTGCGGCTTCAGGACCGCTATGGCATCCTGATCTGCTTCGACCATCAGGCCGAAGTGCTGCGCCGCTACTGCGGTGACAGGGCCGTTGTGCAGGCTATTGACTTTGCTGCGTTCGAGAGGAGGTTTTTTCCGTAGAAAAAAAGAAACTGCGAAATCTGCTATTCGCACTCCCGCTATTTCTATCAGGGCTGCTGTTTGGCGGCGGCTATCTATCGCAATTCGTCCGGAACTATCAACAGTGGAAGGACGCGGGCGGAACGCCAGGCGACGGAAGCTCCCCGGCCGCGCCGGTGCTGTCCTTCTCCGCCTGCTGCGAAGCACTGTTCAGTAAGAGCGGGCTCATCGGCGTAGGGCTTTGCCTGTTGCTGCTGGGCCTGCTGATCGTCATGGTGATGCGCATGGGCTATTCCGATGTTGGGGAGTATGACGCGGAGCGCAACCTGACCTACTCCAACAAAGGCACCTACGGAACGGCTGGTTTCATGGAGAAAGCGGAGATGAAGGGTGTCCTTGATCTGGTGTCCGATATCCGCAAACACAGCGGCGTCATACTGGGCAAGCTGGACAATCAGGTGGTGTGTATTCCCGAGAACTCCCGGCTTAACGGCAATATCGCCGTGTTCGGCGCCAGCGGCTCCATGAAAACGCGAGCCTACTGCATCAATCGCATTTTGCAAAGCGCGTCCGAGACCCACAACGGCCACAAGGAGTCCTTGATCATCACCGACCCGAAATCGGAGCTTTACGAAAAGACCAGCGAATATCTGCGCAGCAAGGGCTACGTGGTAAAGGTGTTCAACCTGATCCAGCCGGAGAACTCTGATTCATGGAACTGCCTGGCGGAGATTGAGGGTGATGAGCTGATGGCGCAGATCTTCTGCGACATTATCATCAGGAATACCGGCAGCGAAAAGGGCGACCATTTCTGGAACGCCGCGGAGATGAACCTCCTGAAAGCGCTGGTACTGTATGTGGCGCTGGGTTATCCACCGGAGAGCCGGAACATCGGTGAGGTCTATAAGCTGCTGGTGCTGAACGCGGAGAAGGAGCTGGACAACCGTTTTTCCATGCTGCCTGCCAGCCATCCTGCCAGAGCACCCTATGCGCTATTCAGCCAATCCTCAGATACGGTGCGCAGCGGCGTTATCATTGGGCTGGGCAGCCGCTTGCAGGTGTTTCAGAATCGGCCCATCTGCCAGATCACCAGCCATGATGAAATTGACATGGAGCTGCCGGGCAAGCAGCCCTGTGCCTATTTCTGCATCACATCCGATCAGGACAGTACCTTTGATTTTCTCACGTCCCTGTTTCTGTCCTTCGCGTTTATCAAGCTGATCCGTTACGCGGATAAAAACTGTGCCGACCGCAGGCTGCCAGTCCCCGTTCATGTGCTGGGCGAAGAGTTGACAGCCTGCGGCGTTATTCCAGACTTGAGCCGGAAGATCAGTGTGATCCGCTCGCGGGGCGTCAGCATGAGCTGCGTGTTTCAGAATCTGGCGGGCTTGCAGAACCGGTATCCCTACAACCAATGGCAGGAGATATTGGGCTGCTGCGACTATCAGCTTGCACTGGGCTGCACCGATGAGCTGACTGCCAAATTCCTCAGTGACCGCACCGGGGAGGTCAGCGTCCATGTCTCCAGCAAGGCCAAGCAGTTGGGTACATGGCGTATCAGCAACTACACGCCGGAGTTCCGCGAAACCAGCGGCGTGGGCAAGCGCAAGCTACTGACTATGGATGAGGTGCTGCGCCTGCCGGTAAACCGCGCGCTGGTCATCGCACGCGGCAACAAGGTGCTGCAGGTAGATAAGTACGACTATACCAATCACTACGAGGCAAAGAAACTGCGGGACTGCAAGGCCTCCGCCCATATCCCGGAATGGCGTAAAAACCCTGTGTTTTCGCCCGCGCCGAAACAAACAGAGCAGCCTATTAAGTCAAAGAAGGTGCCGAACAGGCGCAGTGAGTTTGTAAAAACCGATAAGGATTCCATCATGTCAACCAAAATGTGAGCTAAGGAGGAAAGTAATATGCCGAGAAAGAAAACAGAAGAACTTGCCGTGATGCCGGAAGCACCGGCACTTCCCGTCGTCCCCGAGGAAGCGGCAGAACAGCCGGTGACAGAAGAGTGTTTGCCGGAAACCGCAGCCAATCCTGTTGTGGAGGATACTGTACCTACAGAGAGTGTTCTCGCTGAGCCTGCGGAAGTGGTGACTGTGCCGGAGGATCCCCAGCCCTCTGAAAAGCCGAAGCGCACTGTCCGCAAACGAACCGCTGCAAAAAAGACGGTAGAGGTGGAGAAGCAGGCTACGCCGCCTACTGAGGATGCTGCCGCCTCTGCTGAACCTGCCCCTGCCGCTGTCCAACAGAGAGATATTTTGACTTTGGATGCCCGGGGCGAAGCGGAAACGCAGGCGCAGATGGAGGACATTATCTGGCACGAGATCCACAATGCCTACCGCACCCGGCGCATGCTCTCCGGTATGCTGAGCGGCATTGAAAGAACGGAGGCGGGGAAAACCATTGCCATTGTGGACTACAAGGGATTCCGCATTGTGATCCCCTTGAAGGAGATGGTGCTGGACTTCCCGGCAGATATGTACGGTGCTGACTATAATGAGATGATCCTTCGACACCAGAAGATCCTCAATAAGATGCTGGGCGCAGAGGTGGATCTTATGGTCAAGGGCATCGACGCCAAAAGCCGAACCGTTGTTGCCAGCCGAAAGGATGCCATGCTGAAGAAGCAGCAGATCTACTATTTCGGTAAGGACAGTGACGGACAGTATCGTATCTATGACGGACGCGTGGTAGAAGCCCGTGTGATCGCCGTGGCGGAGCAGGTCGTCCGGGTCGAAGTGTTTGGCGTGGAGACATCAATTCTGGCTCGCGACCTTTCGTGGGACTGGATCGGCGATGCTCATGACCGCTATGCTGTGGGCGACAAGACTCTGGTACGCGTGCTGGAGATTGACCGCACAGAGCCGGAGCACATCAGAATTAAAGCCGACATCAAAAGCGTATCCGGCAACAGCAAGAATGACAATCTCCAGAAATGCCGTATTCAGGGCAAATATGCCGGGAAGGTCACCCATATCCATAAGGGCGTTGTGTATATCCGCCTTAGCAACGGGGCCAATGCCATAGCACATTCCTGCTATGATCGGCGCAGACCCGGACGAAAGGATGATGTCAGCTTTGCCGTTACCCACCTGGATGAGGAACATGGTGTTGCGCTGGGGATCATCACCCGAATTATCAAGCAGCATGTCTGATCTGACACGGTATCGGCAGGGTATGGCAATGGATTGGCACTGTTTTGCGATTTCGCCGTAAATCACCATGTGCTATACTTGGTACAGTCAAAATTGTAAAGACCGCCGGGTGGTAACTCGGCGGTCTTTCGCATACAGGAAGAGGGTGTTTTATATGTGGTAGGCAGAGCAGCGTTTCGCGCCCGAGCGGCAAATGCAATCACCGCAAAACCCAAACAACAGTACATAGTGTTGAAAAAGGCGAGGCTCCAGTCGTAAATATCTTCAAAGCACATTAAACAGTGCTGCGATATTTACGTAAAGGAGAGAACACCCATGAGGAGAAAAAGAATGCGTTTAGTTTCACTTATTTTGAGTGCCGTGTGTCTGTTAGGCTGCGCAGTCCAGCCGGCACCGGTCTCGGATTCGTCTGAGTCCAACACCAAGGTTTCTGCCTATGCAGCAAGTCAGGCCGAGCAGAACGAAGAGGAGCGCACGGTGGCCGAATCTCTGCTGCCGCAAACAGAAGATGGAGGCGATACATCCGAGAGCAGCGTCGCTCCTGAGCGGGCGGGTGCGGAGAATACGGATAAAGCCGCGAAAAAACAGCCTGTACCCGCTGAAACGGCACCGCCCGCTGCACCGAAAGAGCCGGCAATACCCGCGCCTGCACCGGAGGATAAACCTACTCCCACACCCACACCGGCACCTACACAGAAACCGGCAGAGAAACAGGGGGAGCAACCTGCGCCTAAGCCCGAACCTGCCCCTACGCCTAAGCCTGCCGCCAGCGGGAACATCTACTCCATCGCGGAGGCCGTGCGGGCGGGTAACGAGTATGCAAGAGCGCAGTGCGGCGTGACCATTGACACCGGTCTGACTGCGGAGAACACCAGCTACTTCCCCGGCACGGCAGACAGCGTGGCGTGGCTGGCGGCCAACGGCGGGCAGGAGGCACTAAACCGCGCGGTACGGGGCAATGTGGACGCCACCTTCCAGTATTTGGCAGCCATGGACAGTGCGGATGCCGTCAGAGCCTATGCACGGTTCAACTGCACCGTGCGCTATAGCGCAGCATCGGACGAGTACATCGTGGTGGTGCTGTACGGATAAAATCGAATACCCAACAGAAGGCCGACAGCGTGAGCTGCCGGCTTTTGCGTTGGGAGAAAGGACATTATGAAGAAAACCATTCCCAAGCTGCTAACGCTGGTGTGCCTGCTGGCGGTGCTCATGGGGCTGTCCGCTGTGACAGCTCACGCTGAAACCATCTCCGGCACCATCTCGGGCGGCAGAAATTATCACTACTATGAGGACAAATCCAATGTGCCCCAGTGGGGTCCATTCATCAGCACGAAGCTGAAATACTTTACAAGGAGTGATACCGGCAAGACGGTGCCTGCCTACTGCATGGAGCCTGCCGCAGCCTCCTCGGGGTCTGCCTTGGGCTACTCATCCGTGTCCTGGAGTGCTCTGAGCTGGAATCAGCGCTATGCGGTGACCTTGGCACTGGCCTACGGCCACGGCGGTAGCTATACATTTGATATGAATCCCGATTATGCGCAGTTGGCGACCCAAGCCATTATCTGGGAATTTGTCTGCGGCTACCGCAGCCCCACCTACCCCTACACGCTGCACGACACCACCTGCCATCGGATGTTCCGCTATGTGGACGCAGGCGTGGGACAAGCCTACGACACCATCATTGACCGCATGATGCAGCACGGCAAGCTCCCCAGCTTTGCGGTGCGGTACCGAAACCAGTTGAGCGAAAGCAATGCCATCGAGCTGGATTGGGACGGCAGCCGGTACACAGGAACGGTCACCGACACCAACGGCGTGCTGTCGCAGTATTCCTTTGGCTGCAACATCGGCGGCGTGACCATCCGCCAGGAAGGCAACACATTGACAGTGACCGCCACCAAGGAGGCCGCCGAAAAGCTGGACGGCTATGTCAGCAGCGAAAAAGGCTATTCCCTGGATGTGGACGGCACAGAGGCCGTGCTGCTGGAGCCAAGCAACGGCAGCAACTTCCAGTCGTGTGCCGCACTGACCACCCTGCCCGATCCCGTGTGGGCGTATATCCAGTTCAAAGTCAACAAGGTGGGCAGCATTTCCGTTCGTAAGGTAGATGCCGCAGGCGAGGCTCTCGCCGGGGTGGAATTTCTGCTGGAAACCTCTGTGGACGGACAGTCATGGACGGAAGTCGGCAGTGTCACCACCGGTGCAGATGGACTTGCCCAGTGGGAAAATCTCAAGACCGGCGTACAGTATCGCATTACCGAGGCGAAAACGCCCGCCGGATATACCCTGCTGCCTGAGCCGGTGGAGGTGGGCACGCTGACGGCGGATGCAGCGGACATCACCATCACCCTCTGCAACAATGCAGGATTTGAGCTGCCATTCACAGGCGGCACGGGATTCACAACATATTTCCTGCTTGCGGCACTCATGCTCTGCATGGGTGTTTATTTTTGCAAAAAATCTAATATCAGGAAGGAGAACAACTGAACATGAAAAAGAACCATCGCATAGTATCGCTGCTGCTGGCGGCACTTATGGCCATCGGCCTCATGACCACGGCATTTGCCGCAGAGCCTACCATCAACACCGGCAAGAGAGCGTCCCTGAACATCTACAAGTACGATATCACCACGGCCAGCGCGGACGGCGCGTGGGACGCAGAATCCTATGTCAGCACCGGCCTGCATGACGACGCCGTCATCGACAAGCTGGCAAAATATGCCGTGCAGGGCGTGGAATTCACCTATTTGAGAGTGGCGGACATCGCCATGAACAATGAGCTGGTGAATGGTCGGCGCCGGGTAGGTGTGCTGTACGGCTTTGACGGCGCGGACGCGGTGCTGCCCGCCATCGGCGTGACCGCCGCGGATGCCCACAAGAGCGAAGACGGAAAAAACTACTACACCAGCGATGTGCTGAATGGCAAGCTGGCCGCTGCGCTGACTGCCAATGCCACCACGGTGAAAAATGCGCTGGAAGCTGCGGTCAAGAACGGCACGGCCATGACCGAGACGGACGCTGCCGGTCACACCTCTGCGGAAAACCTTGGGCAGGGCCTGTACCTCGTTGTCGAAACCAGAGTGCCGGAGAATGTCACCTCTACCTGCAACCCTTTCTTCGTGTCCTTGCCCATGACCACCATTGACGGTGCGGCATGGAACTACGATGTGACCGTCTATCCCAAGAACCAGACCGGCAATCCCACCCTCGAAAAGACCGTCCGCGAAAACAAAAACTCCACCGGCAAGAACACTGGCAGCCTGACCGATATCACCGATGGCTTTGAGCATACCGCTACCGCCTCCGTGGGAGATACCGTGGACTACCAGATCATCAGCACCCTGCCCACCATCACCTCCAAGGCATCGGCTCTGAGCGAGTACACCTATGTGGACACACTGAGCAGGGGCATTCGCTACAACAAGAACGATGTGGGCATTGAGTTCTTTAAGGACGCTGGCTGCACTGACAAGATCACCACCTGGGATGAAAATTCCGGCAAGTTCACCGTTGCCTATGATGATGCACAGAACATTATGACCATCCGGATGACTGAGGCTGGCCTGGCGGAGATCAACGAGGCGGCCACCGTGCATACCGACAGCGTGAAGCGCGGTTATAGCGACTGCACCATGCGTATTACTTACGCTGCCACCCTGACCGCCGATGCCAAGATGGGGGATACCGACAACCCCAATGAGGTCGTGCTGACGTGGCGCAGAACGAACAACACCTACTTTGATACCCTCAAGGATTGCTGCCACGTGTATACCTACGGTATCGACGTTCTCAAGCGGTTTTCTGACAACGGCGGCAACCTGCGGAACGTGAAGTTCCGGCTGCATAACGATACCGATGATGTGTATGTCGTTGCCGACCTGAAGGACGGCGTGTATTACGCCAAGGGCTTCGCCGCCAAGAAAGCGGACGCTACCACCTTCGTTCCCAACGCACAGGGTCATGTGGTGGTGAAGGGGTTGGAGGATGACACCTATTCCCTGACCGAAATTGCCACCGACAAGGGCTATGTGCTGCTGAGGGACGCGGTCAAGATCGTTATCAAGACCGCTGAGAATGGGCAGTGTGAGAAGTGCGGCGCAAAGCTGCTGACCGCCTCTGCTACCGTCAACGGCAAGGACGTTACCATGACCGACGGCAACGCCATCGTGCCGCTGACGGTCATCAACAACCCCGGTTTTGACCTCCCCAAAACCGGCGGCTACGGCACGTGGATGTTCACCATCGGCGGCGTGGCCCTGCTGGGCGTGGCGGCGTTCATTGTGATCCGCAGCCGTAGGCAGCACAAGAGCGAGCGGTGACTAAGAATATAGGCGTCTATCTAATTGTTGCTTTAAAGTTTGGATAATTGAGTTTGGAGCTTGAGAAATAGCAGCTACGATTTCTTGGATGGCCCTCATTGAGTAGCGGTACTCCACTTGCTCGGTGTTTGACTTGCACCGCTGACAATAGTCCGGATTGGCTCTCCAGCGATTCGCTCTGACAAATAAGTTAAAGGTATAGTTGTTAAAAGCCACCGACCTGTTGTCCCGAATTAGTTGAATTTGGTTATCCTTAAGTTGGCGGTTAACTTCCGCAACGCAAGCTTTTGCACTATAGCGACATGCTTCGAGAGGGGTGTCTAAATCACAATAGCAAATAATGTTTCGATAGTACTCATTACTTGCTCGGGGAAGGCCTTCTGCTCCAATCAATTTTTTATACGCTCTGGCTTTTTCTCCAGGTTTCAAATCAGTAAAAAAACCTGCAGCAAGTTTCCCTAAATAGCATTTAATGATGTCGTATGAACCTATAAAGTTCTTATGTAGATAAGAATCCACCTCGGAGACCACGTCGTAGATTAGTTTGAAATATTTTAAAAGCGTGTCGTGAGAAAGGCGAGATACACTTAACGGACTCAAATCAATGGGGGTCGAGTAGCGTACTTTATCCCTGCCGATGTAGTGACCGATACTGTTTCTCTTTGTCCTGAACTTATCAAGCTCGCTAATATTGTCAGTCAAAACACAAGGCGCAGTGCCAAAATACTTTTGAAATTCTGATATCCGTTTACTCCATGAACCTTTGCAAATCCCGTCAATTTGAGAAGAAAATCTATATTGATCATAATTAGCATTGCCATAATTGATATCACTTTTTAGAAGGAATGCGCCATCCACCGCATCTGGACACTGAATTATTACCCCCGGCTTTGACTCGAACGAAAGCGCAAGAGCTGTCCTCAAATACGTCTCAAAACACGAACTTAATAGCATTAGCATATTCAGCCGCGTATAATTCTCAAAGTTACCAAAAGCCGTCTTCCACTCCGTGTATGTTGGGGCAATACGCTTGTCATCTTCATCTTTGACTAAAAAGAAGCTCTTGGGATCAGCATCGTCATTTGGTAAGGCGTTTTTTGCAGATTTCTTGATAGTGTCTTTCGCTGGTACAAAAGCCCAGTATACTCTGTTTAGTTCCGTAAAATGTTGCTTGAACAAATTATATGCTAATGTATATGGAAATGGTGATTCCCAACGTTCATTTGCCATAGTGTAATATTCCTCCAATTTTTGTGAATTTATTCGTATTTTCTCTGAGAGATTTTCCTAAGGCATTAACGAATTACATTGCACTGTTAATCCAGACAATTTAAGTATAGCATCTTTATTTTCAAGCTTCAATAACGAATAAACATGGAACTTGCATGCCGAAGGAGGAGTTTAATGCGCCATATGCAACGAATACTAGCGTGTGTATTGCTCTTTATTGCAGGAGCCTTTTTGTTCTATCCGTGGGTCAGCATAATTATCAATAACGAGTATCATTCCAATGTGGAAACTAACTACACTGCAGCTATCGAAAATACTGACGATGCAGAGCTGACTGCACAGCGGGAAGCCGCAGAGCAGTACAACGCCATGCTGTCCGACACGGCGACCATTACAGAGGGAGGGGCTTCCGCCCCTCCCTTGGCGTATGAAGAACAACTCACGGTGGGCGGCGTCATGGCCTATGTGGACATTCCCAAAATCAAAGTGTATCTGCCGGTGCAGCACGGTACGGAGGCAGACACGCTTGAAAAGTCGGTCGGCCATGTGGTCGGCACGTCTCTGCCGGTAGGCGGTAGCAGTACCCACGCGGTACTGTCGGCGCACAGTGGGCTGGCGAGTTCCAAGCTATTTTCGGACATCGACCAGCTTACAGGGGGCGATGTGTTCTACATCCATGTGCTGGGTGACACTTTGGCCTATAAAGTAGACAGCATCAACACAGTCTTGCCCGTAGACACGAGCCTGCTGCAAATTGAGGATGGCAAGGACTTGGTTACACTGGTGACGTGTACGCCGTTTGCCATCAACACCCACCGACTTTTAGTTCGTGGGCACCGCGTTCCTTATACCCCCGAACAGGAAGCATCTGCCGCCGCAGAAAAACCAGCCGCGTCCTCGTGGACGCGGCACTACCTTACCGGTCTGGGCGTCGGTCTTGGCACGGTAGCTGTTGCAGGCGGCGGATACTTCCTGATGAGGAGGAAACGCCATGCGTAAGACATACCTCTTGCTGGCGGTACTGTTGTTGGCCGTGGCGGGCATCTGCGTCATGCTGTGGCCGGCGTTCACAGGACATAGGCTGCAAGCCGACACAGACGCCGCCGTGCAGAGCTTCCTCAAAGAACGAAAGCCGGAGCAGCAATATCCCGAACTGCTGGCGGCTCTACAAGAGTATAACCGCCAGCTTTACGCAGAAAAGCAGTGCAACCTCACCGACCTTGAAGCCTGTGAGGAGCCCGCCGCCGACTTGACTGTCTACGGCATCGAGGACGAGGTAATAGGCGTCTTGGAAATTCCCACCATGGAACTGACCATGCCGGTCTACTTGGGTGCATCCGATGAACACCTTGCCGCAGGCGCGGCGGTGCTGGGCAACACGTCCGCGCCCATCGGTGGGGATAACACCAACTGCGTCATTGCCGGTCACCGTGGATGGCGCGGCGCGGACTACTTTCGGCATATAGACCGCTTACAGGTTGGAGACACCGTGCAGCTGACGAATCTATGGGAAACGCTGACCTATACCGTAACGGACATTCAGATTATCCAGCCCCACGAGGTGGACAAGATCAAGATACAGCAAGACCGCGACCTGCTGACGCTGTTGACCTGCCATCCTTACGCCAGCGGTGGGCGGGAGAGGTATGTGGTGTACTGCGAAAAACTGCCCACCATGAGCCAATCACGGTGAGCAGTTTTATTTTGAGAGGATTCAGACAAGCGTGTCATCCAGCAGGAAGTCAATGACGCCAATATTGAGAATGCCGCCCTCATCATACCAACGCTTACGGATGTCATGACGGACAATGATCTTCGGGAAGGAGTCACCGGTCAGCGCGAAAGGCTTATTCTCAGTGATCGCCTTTTCCGCTGTTCCCAATGCGTAGGCAGACTGGATATAGGTCTTCTTGCCACCGGAGGTTGCAATGAAGTCGATTTCCCGCGCGACCGGCACGACCTTTCCTTTGGTATTTTTCTCGTTGCCGTAGACAATGCCGATGTCAACGGCGCATTCACGGATCATCAACTCATTGAAAATGATGTTCTCCATGATGTGCGTCATTTCCTGCTGGCGGAAGCCGATACGGGCATTTCGCAGTCCGATGTCCTCACAGTAGTATTTGTTGGGATAGTCAAAATAGCTCT
>ULWK01043448.1_pt1 | contig 22882 bp, 23 predicted proteins | sample 1960281 | NCBI WGS metagenome assembly ULWK01 (sample SAMEA4835810, study PRJEB28245) | human gut metagenome | biome: gut microbiome; material: fecal sample | place: Denmark | collected 2008 | reverse complement strand
CCGCCTATGTGGTGGAAGCTGTGCGCCGCCGTATGGAGCAAGAACAGATGCTCAGCGCGTCAGATACCCCGGGGGTAGTTAAAAATCTGGAAGGGGACACTGACCCAGCAGAATGAGAAAGTTGTTCCATCTCCCCAGACCTGATTAAAATCCAGCAGCAGAAGGCCTCTGTCTTTCACAGAAATGTGATCGACAGGGGCCTTTTTAGCGCAAAAATAGCCTGATCCAGAGCAGGTGGTAGCTGCAGTGACGGGATGCAAGTTATACCTATATATAATAGGGGCAGCGGGGAAGAGAGTAAAAATTATGTAGTACTGTGCGATATGCCTCGTCAGAACTCCTGATCAATGTGACGGCATAAACCGGCTTTTCAGTGCGAGGGGCACGTTCTATTTAACGGCTGTCATTACATCGGAACGGCTATCACACCTGACTGCACTCTCCGGCGCCTTGGACAACTATATGACCACACATTTTGTCCATCGATGATTTCATCTGGAGCTTTCATGCGAAACTGGGCAATGTGCAAAAAAGTTCTGGCTGAATCGCATTTTTTTCTAAAACATGGATGGATACATTTCCTCGGATTTCTATTGATTCCCAGATATAACCATGATAGAATAATAAGAGAATTCAGACGGCCACGTAGAAGAACTGGTATCTTCCGTTTTGAGATGGAAGGATACGCCTTGATTGCGGTAAGGAGGTGAATCCAGTGGGCTTATGTCTGTTTGCGAACAATCATGTGATAGATCATGAGGAAACCCGAATGATAGATCAAAATAAAAAGCCCACTGCTGTTTCCCTTGCTGGCGTGATGCGCAAAGGTGAAAATGAAGTGGGCTTGTTGAGGTTCTACAAAAATGTGAAATATTGCATACTGAAAGCAATGCACATGCGGCACTTGAGCTGTAGCATGACATTCTGGTTTTCATTACGGCCACATTGCATTTGAAATGACCTTGGGCGAAGCTGTCGTCCGAGGGCTTTTGCTTGCCCGGAGATCAGGAATAACGGTCTGCCGGTTTTAGGAAAAGAGGAACGGTTATCTAAAAGGAAGGTGCTTGCGGGAACGGTGTGAGTTAAAGGGATTACTTTATAGCAGTTTGTGTTTTTAATGCGCAAGCAGCATCCGCAAACTGCATATCGCAAATATGCCGTGTTGATAGGGCACTATTTCTGAAAATTGCGATAAAACGAATGACGATAAGAAGTGCATAGACAAGGATTTATGTGAGGAGAAAAAATGGCTACGAATACTGTTGGAATCGATAAGGAAGTTGAAGTTAACCGCAAGGAAAATCTGCGCGACCATCGCCTGTACTGGATCGGACGTCGGACGCAGGATATTATTTTATCTTCTGTGGCACTGGTGGTGTTGTCACCGGTCATGCTGGCTACGGCCATCGCAATTGTGGTGGATGACCCGTCTGCAGGCCCTGTCTTCAGTCAGGAGCGCATTGGCCGCAACGGCAAGCCCTTCAAGTTCTATAAGTTCCGCTCCATGTGCCCCAACGCAGAGGCAAAGCTGGACGACCTGCTGGATCAGAACGAGATGGATGGTCCCGTGTTCAAGATCAAGGACGACCCCCGCATTACCCGTGTGGGCAAGTTTATCCGCAAGACCAGCCTCGACGAGCTGCCGCAACTGTGGAACATCCTGAAGGGTGATATGAGCATCGTTGGTCCCCGCCCGGCACTTCCCCGAGAGGTGGAACAGTACGGCGACTACGAAAAGCAGCGTCTGTATGTGACCCCTGGCTTGAGCTGCTACTGGCAGATCGCCCCGCACCGCAATGACCTCTCCTTTGAGGAGTGGATGGATCTGGACGTGAAGTATGTCAAGGAGCGCAGCTTCTGGGTGGATTGGAAGATCATTTTTAAGACGTTTAAGGTGTGTTTGTTGGGTCGTGGGGAGTAAAAAATAGTACATGGAAGGAAAACGGTTGGAGAGACGAGATGGAGAGAGACCTTAGAATTGCGGTATTTGGACAGAAGCGATTGTCGAGAGAGGGCGGCGTAGAAATCGTTGTAAAGGAGCTGTGCACGCGGATGGCACAGCAAGGCTGTCAGGTGACCTGTTATAACCGGTCGGGACATCATGTAAGCGGCGCAGAGTATGACGATATTGATAACACGAACTACGAGGGAATCCGGCAGAAGTGTGTCCCGACGATAGAAAAGAAAGGCCTGGCAGCGGTAAGCGCCTCGGCTTTTGCAGCACTTTACAGTGCGTTTGGAAAATACGATGTGGTGCACATCCATGCAGAGGGACCGGCCTTCTTCTCATGGCTGCCGAAGATGTTTGGCAAAAGGGTGGTGGTTACCATCCATGGGGAGTGTGAAATAATATGGACAACCAGAAAAAATCCTGATTTCATGCGGGTTTACGCGGCTTGACCTTTTCACCTCAACCTGTTTCTGCCTGTCATGGTGCGTTACAGCCAGCGTGATTTCAGGTGCTAATGGCTTCTGGTTGCGCTCTATACTTAACCCACCACAGCGAAAGCTGATAGAGCAGAAAACAGAATAAGGAGGTACGACGGCGAGCCTGCGTATAGATTGTTGCTGCAATCTGTATACAGGCTTGTTGTTGTGCTATCAAGTAAGTTGAGGATCAAGAAGATACGATAGCAAGAAACAACACTTAGCGGTGTGAGCTGAGTAACAAAAGAGAAATACCATTCTGAAATATAGGATGTGTACATATATATAAATTGTTTTTTGAAGAGATTTCCGAAAAGGAACGGAGGATTATTACTATGAAGAATTACAAAATTGCTGTTGCTGGTACTGGTTATGTTGGATTGTCTATTGCTACACTGCTTTCTCAGCATCACCAGGTAACGGCAGTTGATATTGTACCGGAGAAGGTTGAGATGATCAACAACCGTAAGTCTCCGATTCAGGATGACTATATCGAGAAGTATCTCGCAGAAAAAGAATTGAACCTGACCGCAACTCTGGATGCAAAGGCTGCATACTCTGATGCGGACTTTGTTGTGATAGCGGCCCCTACGAACTACGATAGCCACACCCAGCACTTTGACACATCTGCAGTCGAAGCTGTGATCAAACTGGTTATGGAATATAACCCGGATGCCATTATGGTTATCAAGTCCACCATCCCTGTGGGCTACACGGCATCTGTGCGTGAGAAGTTCGGCAGCAAGAACATCATCTTCAGCCCGGAATTTTTAAGAGAAAGCAAAGCATTGTACGACAATCTTTATCCTTCTCGTATCATCGTTGGCACTGATTTAAGTGATGAGCGATTGGTAGAGGCTGCACATGAGTTTGCTGGTCTGCTGCAGGAAGGTGCTATTAAGGAGAACATCGACACCCTGTTCATGGGCTTCACCGAGGCAGAGGCTGTTAAGTTGTTCGCCAATACATATCTGGCTCTGCGCGTTGCCTACTTCAATGAGCTGGACACCTATGCAGAGAGCAAGGGATTGGATACCCAGCAGATTATTGATGGTGTTTGCCTTGACCCTCGTATTGGTAGCCACTACAACAATCCTAGCTTCGGATATGGCGGCTACTGCCTGCCGAAAGACACCAAGCAGCTGCTGGCTAATTATGCAGATGTACCAGAGAACCTGATTGAGGCTATTGTTGAGAGTAACAGGACTCGTAAAGATTTCATCGCTGATCGTGTTTTGAAACTGGCTGGTTACTACGGCTATGATGCAGAGAACGAGTTTGATGAGGATAAAGAGAAGAAGGTAACGATTGGCGTTTACCGTCTGACGATGAAGAGCAACAGCGATAACTTCCGTCAGAGTTCTATCCAAGGTGTTATGAAGCGTATTAAGGCAAAGGGTGCAACGGTTGTGATTTATGAGCCGACTCTGAAAGATGGTGAGACATTCTTCGGATCAGTAGTGGTTAATGATCTGGATAAGTTCAAGGAAATGAGCCACGCCATCATCGCAAACCGGTATAGTAAAGATCTTGATGATGTGAAAGAAAAAGTTTACACGAGAGATATTTTCCAGCGTGATTAAATGAAAAACAGAGGGAGGGAACAGTTATGAAAGGTATTATTTTGGCAGGAGGATCAGGCACTCGTCTGTATCCATTAACGAAAGTTACGAGCAAGCAGCTTTTACCTGTTTTTGATAAACCGATGATTTATTATCCAATGTCTGTTCTGATGAACGCTGGCATCCGCGATATTTTGATTATTTCCACACCGCAGGATACTCCTCGTTTCGAGAATCTGCTGGGGGATGGACACCAGTTTGGTGTGAATCTGACCTATGCTGTTCAGCCTTCCCCAGATGGACTGGCACAGGCATTTATTATTGGTGCCGATTTTATCGGTGATGATTCTGTGGCAATGGTTCTGGGCGACAACATCTTTGCGGGCCATGGGCTGAAAAAGCGTTTACAAGCGGCAGTCCAGAATGCTGAAAACGGCAAGGGCGCCACCGTGTTTGGATACTATGTGGATGACCCGGAGCGTTTCGGAATTGTTGAGTTTGACAAGAACGGTAAGGCCATTTCTATCGAGGAAAAACCGGAGCATCCGAAGAGCAACTACTGCGTGACTGGTCTGTACTTCTATGATAACCGTGTGGTCGAGTTTGCAAAGAACCTGAAGCCGTCTGCTCGTGGTGAACTGGAGATCACCGATTTGAACCGCATCTATCTGGAAGATAGTTCTCTGAATGTAGAACTGCTGGGTCAGGGCTTTACTTGGCTGGATACTGGTACACATGAGAGCTTGGTGGATGCCACCAATTTCGTGAAGACTGTTGAGCAGCATCAGCATCGCAAGATTGCCTGCTTGGAGGAGATTGCGTACCTGAATGGTTGGATTAGCAAGGATGAACTGATGGAAGTCTATGAGGTCATGAAGAAGAACCAGTATGGCCAGTACTTGAAAGATGTCATGGACGGCAAGTATCAGGAGCATCTGTATTAAAAAGGGAAAGTGTAGAGGAGAATAGATCATGAATATTATTGTTACCGGCGGTGCCGGTTTTATTGGTAGTAACTTTGTGTTTCATATGTTGAAGAAGTATCCGGATTACCGGATCATCTGTCTGGACAAGCTGACCTATGCAGGCAATCTGTCCACACTGGCACCTGTTATGGATAACCCGAATTTCCGCTTTGTGAAGGCAGATATCTGCGACCGCGAAGCAGTGGACAAACTGTTTGAAGAAGAACATCCGGATATTGTGGTGAACTTTGCGGCAGAATCTCATGTTGACCGTTCCATCGAAGATCCGGGAATCTTCCTCCAGACCAACATCATCGGTACCAGTGTGCTGATGGATGCTTGCCGTAAGTATGGCATCCAGCGTTACCATCAGGTTTCTACCGATGAGGTCTACGGCGACCTTCCGCTGGATCGTCCTGATCTGTTCTTCACCGAGGAAACTCCAATCCACACCAGCTCCCCGTACAGTAGCTCTAAGGCTGCCGCTGACCTGCTGGTTCTGGCTTACCACCGTACCTATGGTCTGCCTGTGACCATTTCCCGTTGCTCCAACAACTATGGCCCGTATCACTTCCCGGAGAAGCTGATTCCGCTGATGATTGCTAATGCTCTGGCTGACAAGCCGCTGCCTGTTTACGGCGAGGGTCTGAATGTCCGCGATTGGTTGTATGTGGAAGACCACTGCAAAGCTATCGACCTGATTATCCACAAGGGCCGCATTGGTGAAGTCTACAACGTCGGTGGTCACAATGAGAAGCAGAATATTGAGATTGTGAAGATCATCTGCAAGGAGCTGGGCAAACCGGAGAGCCTGATTACCCATGTTGGCGACCGTAAGGGTCACGATATGCGTTACGCAATCGACCCGACTAAGATCCACAACGAGCTGGGGTGGTTGCCGGAGACCAAGTTTGAGGATGGCATTAAGAAGACCATCCAGTGGTATCTTGATAACCGTGAGTGGTGGGAGACCATCATCAGCGGTGAGTATCAGAACTACTACGAGAAAATGTACAGCAACCGCTAACAGGAGGAAAGAACATGAAGTTTTTTGTAACAGGCGTTGGTGGTCAGCTGGGACATGATGTGATGAATGAACTGCTGAAGCGCGGTCACGAAGGTGTGGGTTCTGATATTCAGGAGAACTACAGTGGTGTGGCAGATGGTTCTGCGGTAACAAAAGCACCGTATGTGGCACTGGACATTACTGATAAAGATGCCGTTGAAAAAGTTATTACAGAAGTAAATCCGGATGCCGTGATCCACTGTGCAGCATGGACTGCTGTGGATATGGCAGAGGATGACGATAAAGTGGCGAAAGTCCGTGCTATCAACGCAGGCGGCACGCAGAATATTGCAGATGTATGCAAGAAACTGGATTGTAAGATGACCTATATCAGTACGGACTATGTGTTTGATGGTCAGGGCACAGAGCCCTGGCAGCCGGATTGTAAGGATTATAAGCCTTTGAATGTATACGGTCAGACAAAGCTGGAAGGTGAGTTGGCAGTCAGCCAGACGCTGGAGAAGTATTTCATTGTCCGCATTGCGTGGGTGTTCGGTTTGAATGGTAAGAACTTTATTAAGACCATGTTGAATGTCGGCAAGACGCACGATACTGTCCGTGTGGTCAATGACCAGATCGGCACACCGACCTATACATATGATTTGGCTCGACTGCTCGTCGATATGAATGAAACCGAGAAGTACGGCTATTATCATGCAACCAACGAGGGCGGCTATATCAGCTGGTATGATTTCACGAAAGAAATCTATCGTCAGGCTGGATATAAGACGGAAGTCCTGCCGGTGACCACGGCAGAGTACGGCCTGAGTAAGGCGGCTCGTCCGTTCAACAGCCGCTTAGATAAGAGCAAGCTGGTGAATGCTGGATTTACTCCGCTTCCGACTTGGCAGGATGCACTGAGCCGCTATTTGAAGGAAATAGAGGGAAAAAAATAAGATGAGTAAGGATATTAGTATTATCAAAACGCTCTTTTTTAATTTTTACTACCTTTCGTTTAAGGAAGCAATTAGAATGCCTTTTCATGTAGGAAAGAGCGTGAAAATTAAGCATATGGGAAAACGAACTTCTGTTAAAGTTCAGAATGTAAAAAAACATATTGGGATTGGTCTCGGCCAATCTTTTGGATTGGGAAAAACAACATTTTGGTCAATTGCAGATGATGCTTCTTTGATTATTCGGGGGGGCAATAATTGGAAGAGGTACACAGATTATTGTGGATGGCGAGTTAGACTTGGGAAATGATTTTTATTGCAACGCAGACTGTATTTTGAATGCAGGGAAAAAAATTGTATTTGGAAATAGTGCACTATTGGGATGGAATGTGACGGTTATGGATGGTGACGGTCATACTATGCTGAATGGGGATACGGCAATGCCGAAATATAAACCCATTGAAATAGGAAATCATGTGTGGCTTGCTGCAAATAGTTCTGTGTTAAAAGGAAGTTGTATCGCGAATGATTCTGTGGTTGCATATGGCGGTATAGTATCCAAAAATATAGATCAATCTAATGTGCTTATTGGAAAACAGAATAAGATTTTACGAACTAATGTGAATTGGAGTGTGTGATAAATGGGACAGATTAAAGTAGAGAAAAATGTAGGCGGCATCGAAGGTCTCTGTGTGATTGAGCCTGCTGTTCACGGTGATACCCGTGGTTATTTTATGGAAACCTACAACGAAAAGGATATGAAGGAAGCCGGCATTGACATCCATTTTGTGCAGGATAATCAGTCTATGTCTACAAAGGGCGTGCTGCGTGGCCTGCATTTCCAGAAGCAGTATCCGCAGTGCAAGCTGGTTCGTGCGGTGCGCGGCACAGTGTTTGATGTTGCTGTTGATCTGAGAAGCAATTCGGAAACCTATGGCAAGTGGTATGGTGTAACGCTGTCTGCTGAAAACAAGAAGCAGTTCCTTATCCCGGAAGGCTTTGCACATGGATTCTTGGTGCTGAGCGATGAGGCAGAGTTCTGCTATAAGGTCAACGATTTCTGGCATCCGAATGATGAGGGCGGTATGGCTTGGAATGACCCTGAAATCGGCATTGAGTGGCCGCAGTTAAAGGGAGAATACAAGGGCAGTGCAAGTGCAGAAGGCTATACTCTGGAAGATGGTACAGCACTGAATTTGAGCGATAAGGACCAGAAGTGGATGGGACTGAAAGATACTTTTAAATTTTAAGAACTATTGGTAGTACGGAGGATTCTACTCATGGCAGAGAAAAAGAAAATACTGTACATAGTCGAAGCTATGGGCGGAGGCGTTTTTACTTATATAGTTGACCTTGCCAATGAGCTTGTCAATTCTTATGACATGTACATTGCTTATGCAGTGCGGAAACAGACACCACAGAACTATAAAGACTATTTCGATAAAAGGATTCATCTGATTGAAGTCAAAAACTTCGGACGGGCAATTGATCCGGTGAAAGATATCGCCGCATTATTTGAAGTCAAAAAAATAGCGGTAAAAATCAAGCCTGATGTAATCCATCTACATAGTAGTAAAGCTGGTGCAATTGGTCGGGTTGCGTTCAATGGAAAAATCCCAATGTTCTATACCCCGCACGGTTATAGTTTTCTGATGGAAAATTATAAGCCGATGAAACGCAGAATGTTTAAGCTGATCGAGTCAGTGTGTGCAAAGAGGAATTGCACGACAATCAGTTGCAGCGTGGGTGAGCATCAAGAATCCCTGAAACTTACCAAACATGCTACTTATGTGAACAATGGCATCAACATGGCAGAACTTCAGGAGATTATTGATAAGACGGAAAAAGTGGAGCACTCATTCACAGTTTACACACTGGGAAGAATCTGCTATCAGAAAAATCCCACACTGTTTAATGAGATAGCCGAATCACTTCCAGATGTGAAATTTGTCTGGATTGGTGATGGTGAACTTCGAGACCAACTTACAAGCGAGAATATCGAAATCACAGGATGGGCTGACCGAAGCACTGCAATTAGATATGCAGTTAATGCAGATGTTTTTCTTTTACCAAGTAGATGGGAAGGACTTCCGATTTCTCTACTTGAATCCATGTATATGAAGAAAGCATGTGTGGTAAGTAATGTAATCGGTAATCGGGATGTTATCCATAATGGTGAGAATGGCTTTGTGTGTACGAAAGTAGAAGACTTCGTAAAGGCTATCGAAGAATGTCAGGGTGAAGTTGAAAAACTAACAGAACACGCATATCAGGATATTCTAAAGATGTATAACACAAAGGTGATGGCTGAACAATATAGAAAAAAATACGAAATGGCTATAAATAAACGGGGGGGGTACAGCCTGATGTAAGGCTGTATGTCTTAACCAATGACGATTATGCCACTGCAAAGGCGGTGGCATGATGAAAAGGATAAGGATTTTACATGTAGCGCAAGCTGCTGGTGGCGTGGATCGCTACATCCGAATGCTTCTCAAGTATTTGGATAAGGATAAGTTTGAAAATGTATTAGTTTGCTCACAGGATTTCCATGAGGAAGATTACAATGGGTTAGTTGACTACTTTGAGCAAATTGAGATGACGAGAGCCATTGGGGCGAGCGACTTAAAGGCAACTAAGGCCGTTAGAAAGTTGATAAAGAAATATAACCCCGATATCGTTTATGCTCATTCCAGTAAGGCTGGAGCGATTGCTCGTATTGCAGATATTGGTCTTAAAAATTACTGTATATATAACCCGCATGGTTGGGCGTTTAATATGCGCTGCTCGGCAAAGAAAAAAGCAATATACACAATGATAGAAAAAATTGCAGCACCGTTCTGCGATAAGATTATTTGTATTTCTGATGCAGAGAAACAATCGGCATTAGACAAGAAGATTTGTAAAGAGGATAAGCTGCAAGTCATCTTTAACGGTGTAGACATCGAAGCCTATGAAAATGGAGCACATGGTGCAGTTAAAAGGCAAGACCTGAACATTCCAGAAGATGCATTTGTTGTCGGTATGGTTGGGCGAATAAGTCAGCAAAAAGCACCAGATGTTTTTGTTAAGATGGCAAAGCAGGTGAAAGATGAAATTCCAAATGCACACTTTATTATTGTCGGCAATGGAAATCAGGAAGCTGAGATTAGAAAGTATGCGGAGGATAACGGTTTCTCAGATAGCTTGCATATTACAGGTTGGGTTGATAACCCGATGAGTTATGTAGAGCTTTTCGATGTTGCATGTTTACTGAGTCGCTGGGAGGGCTTTGGACTGGCACTGCCTGAGTACATGATGGCAGGCAAACCCATTGTAGCAAGCAGAGTAGATGCTATTCCAAATATAATCCGGGATGGAGAAAATGGCTTGCTTGTTGGAGCGGATGACGCTACCGGAGCAAGTAATGCTGTGTTGCGGATCTATCAAGAAGATGGATTGAAAGATAGATTGGTGACACAGGGATTTGAGGATGTACATAACAGGTTTAACGCTCGGAGAGTTTCAGAAGAACACGGGAAACTGCTTGAGCAGATAGTCAGGTAATCAAGAATAGTTTGGAGAGTAGAGGAATGAAAAAAACAGCAATTGTGTCATGCTATTTCCAGCATAACTATGGAAGTATGCTACAGGCATATGCCACGCAGATGGCATTAGATAAACTGGGATATGAAAATGAAACCATAGATATTTTAGGTTTTAACGGAGAAATTAAAAAGGCAAAGTTGCTGTATTTTGCTAAGGCAAGTTTAACTTCAGATATTTTGCTGTCTAAACTTGGTATGGCAAGGAATGTATTGATTAAGAAATTTTCTAATAATCAGTATGCACAACTGTCTAAGGTTCGCGCAGAAAAATTTGATGAATTTAGCCGTAAACAGTTTAGGCTATCTCCAAAATATGATTCAAAGGCAGAGCTTGGACGTAAATGTAAAGATAACTATTCGAGTGTACTTGTAGGAAGTGATCAGTTATGGCTTCCTGGAAACATTGCAGCGGATTATTACACACTCAACTTTGTTCCAGAGACGGTAAATTCGATTGCTTATGCAACAAGTTTTGGACAGTCAAGTTTGCCGAAGGATTCTACAAAAAAGGCAGAGGTATTTTTAAAGAAAATAAAACACATTGGTGTAAGAGAAGAATCGGGTCAAAAACTGGTGAAAGAAATTGCGAATCGCGATGTTCCAGTGGTTTGTGATCCGACATTGCTGTTTACAGGCGATGAATGGATGGAAATTCAACAGAAAGAGCCAATTGTAAAAGGAAAGTACATTCTGTGCTATTTTCTTGGCAACAATCCGCCTCATAGAGAATTTGCAAAACGCTTAAAAGAAGCTACAGGCTGCAAGATTATAGCACTGACACATTTGGATGAGTTTGTAAAGAGCGATGAAGGTTATGCTGATGAAACGCCTTATGATATTGATCCGGCAGATTTTCTGAATCTAATTCGAAATGCGGAATATGTGTGTACAGACTCTTTCCATTGCTCCGTGTTCTCCATTCTTTATAAGCGGCAGTTTTTTACATTCCGTCGGTATAACAGAAATACAAAACAGTCAACAAACAGTCGTTTAGATACACTGTTTCACATGGCGGGAATCACTGGCAGATTACTGACAGGAGAAGAAAATATAGCCGATTGCTTAAAGATAGAGACGGATTTTGAAAGTGTTCATAAAAAGTTAGAAGGAATCCGACAGAAGTCTTATGAATATCTTTTGGCGGCATTAAAAGATGAAGGGAGTACAGATTTGTGATTGAAGTTAATAAAAAACAGGATTGTTGCGGCTGTACTGCCTGCGCAGCAATTTGTCCTAAAGATGCAATCATTATGAAAGAAGATAATGAGGGATTTCTTTATCCAACAGTTGATAAAGAAAACTGTATTGATTGTGGTGCCTGTGAGAGGGTTTGCCCGATCATTCATACTGCAAAGGAGAAACCTTTTGAACAAGCTGCATATATCGTACAGAATAAAGATCAAAAAATCTTAAGAGAAAGTACAGCTGGTGGAGCGTTTACGGCAATTGCTAAATATGTTTTGCACAATAATGGTGTTGTGTTTGGTGTGGAATTAGGCACCGACTTAATGGCTCATCATATTGCGGTTGAAACGGAAAATGATTTATATCGATTCCGTAATAGTAAATATGTCCAAAGTTCTGTGGGGGGGGTACCCACCGACAGATTAAGTCCTTCTTAGAGCAAGGCAGATTCGTATGCTTTAGTGGAACGCCGTGTCAGATAGAGGGACTGAAAAATTTTTTAAAGAAAAATTACGACAATCTGGTTACCGTTGATGTGGTTTGCAGAGCAGTACCTTCTCCTTTGATATTCCGTAAATATGTGGAATATCAGAAGAAAGAACTCTCAGACAATATAAAGACGGTTCGTTTCCGCGACAAGCATTACGGATATAAATATTCAACGATGAACGTCATAACAGACAGAAATCATGGTAATTACCATCAGGGCGTTGAATCTGATCCGTGGTTAAGAGCATTTTTCTCTAATATTTGCGACCGACCATCGTGCCATTCATGTCATTTCCGAAAGCAGTATCGTGTTAGTGATTTTACAATATGGGATTGCTTTAATGTGGGTAGGTTCTCAAAAGAGCTGGATAATGACAAAGGGGCTACAAGAGTTTTGGTGCACACAGAAAAAGGAAGAGAGATCTTTAATGCAATTAAGGATGATTTCTCTTACATTGAAATCGCACCAGAAGCCGCTGTAGCTGGTGCAAAAGAAATGAAAGAATCTGTTGCACCGAATGAAAAGCGTGAGTTATTCTTCAAAGATGCAAATAGAATGAGCGGAGAAGAACTGTTTAATAAGTATTTCCCGGAGACCTTTAAGGTTAAAGCGGAACACTGCATCAGGTTGACCTGTTATAAACTGGGTATATATAGCATAGCAAAAAAACTATATGTCAGACTAACGCATAAGTACTAAGCTTGCTATTCGTCTTGATTTCTGAATCTGTATTATGCGGAAAGGAAATCAGATGATTGAAATTAAGGATAAAAAAGACTGCGTTGGTTGCACAGCCTGTGCAGAAATTTGTCCAAAGAAATGTATCCAGATGAAACCGGATGAAGAAGGATTTCTGTACCCGGTTGTCGATAAAAGTAGATGTGTAGAGTGTAATGCCTGCAACACAGTTTGTCCAATTCAAAGTCCCGTTACTGAGGAAGAAAAGCCACAAAAAGCTTATCTGGTTCAGCACTGTGATGAAAAGGTGAGATTGGATAGTTCGGCAGGCGGTGCGTTTACAGCTATAGCAACAGTCGTTCTCCAAAAAGGTGGAGTGGTATTTGGAGTAGCATACGATGAGAATTTTCATGTGCAACATACTTATGTAGAAACTGTTGATGAATTAAAAAAATTCCGGAACAGCAAATATGTACAAAGCGATTTGGGAGATTCCTTCTGTTTGGTAAAAGATTTTCTCCAGAAAGATAGATGGGTTTGCTTTAGCGGAACACCATGCCAAATTGAGGGTTTATCAAAGTTTTTGAGAAAACCATATGAAAAGTTGATTTTAGTTGATGTGGTATTCACGGTATCCCGTCGCCGCTTGTGTGGAGCAGGTATCTGGAATACCAAGAACAGTTATTTCCGAATCCTGACAATATCCGTTTCCGGGATAAATTTTATGGATATAAATATTCCACAATGAGTATTATCCAGGATGGAAAGAACGTATACCATGCAGGATCGCAACTTGATCCAATGTTAAGAGCTTTCTTCTCAGACACATGTGATCGGCCTTCTTGTTATGAGTGTCCTTTCAAAAAAAGGTACCGTGTAAGCGACTTCACAATTTGGGACTGCTTTTCTGTATATGACTTTGACAAAAAGCTGGATGATGACAAAGGTACGACCAGAGTCCTTTGTCACTCTCAAAAAGCGGCGAGCCTCATGCAAGAGGTAATGGAGTCTGCAAGGTGTGAAGAAGTTTCGGCGGATAAGTTAGTTGCAGGTGTAAAAGAAATGTTCGAATCTGTTCCAATGAACCCAAAGCGGACCGTATTTCTGGCTGATGCAGCAAAGATGTCGGGTAAAGAGCTGTTTGAAAAATATTATCCTGTCACGAACAAGGTAAAAGTAAAAACGGCCATTCGGAAGGCGCTTCTGATGACTGGAATCTATGGAACAATGAAGAAATGTTTAAATCGGGTGCGAGGTAGATAAAATGATAGAGCCATTTGTAAGTATTATTGTTCCGGTATATAAAGTACCGGAGCAGTATCTGAGAAAGTGCATTGAAAGCACAATGACACAAACATTGAAAAATATTGAAATCCTGCTGGTGGACGATGGCTCACCGGATCAGTGTGGCAAGATTTGTGATGAGTACGCAGAAAAAGATAAGCGAATTCGGGTATTACATAAAAAAAATGGTGGACTCTCCTCGGCTAGGAATTACGGCTGTAAAGCTGCACAGGGAAAATGGATCATGTTTGTGGATGGTGATGATTGGATTGAACCAGATATGTGCCAAACCATGTATAGTGCCGGAGAAGAAAAACAGGTACAGCTTGTTATGTGTGGCATTATGAAGGACTATGGTAAGTCTGCCACGGAATATAAATTCTATTTGAAAGATGGAAAAGTATATAAAGGAAAGGAATGTAAATGGCTTCAGCAGCAGCTTTTGGTCTATAACGGTAATATTGCAGTTGCATATTCAAAGCTGATTGACCGAAAACTGCTAATAAACAATCAGATTTTTCACGATGAAGTACTTCGGCAAGGTGCGGAAGGGCTAGAATTTAATCTTCGGTTATTTGAGAAGTTGGAGAGTGCGACTTTCATCAATAAGCCATTTTATCATTATATCTATAATGAAAACTCGATTTCGGCATCACATAATGAAGCAAATCATGAGTTCGTAATTAAGTGCTTTGAAAAAATCAAAGCGTTTATTGATGCCTCTGACAATAAGGAGATGCTGAAGCCTTGGTTTGACAATCGACTGCTGTATGTGATTGTAACCACGGCAATTAGTGGATATTTTAATCCAACCAATCCGGAGCCGTATGCCGATAAAAAGAGAAAATATGCGGAATATCTAGAAAAACCCATTGTGAAAGAAGCGTTAAAGACTACAAATACCGAAGGAATTGGAAAGCAACGGGAAATTGTTTTGTTCTTTATTAAGCACCATATGTTCCTTGCATTGGACATGATGGGGAAAATGAGAAAGTGGCAGAAGGAGCATAAGTAATGGAGCAATATGCGGCAGGAATTGTATTGTACAATCCGGATATTAAGAGATTGAAAGAAAACTTAGACGCGGTATGCAAGCAGGTTAAATGGGTATATTGTTATAATAATGGATTACGAAACGATTCAGAGGTTGGAACCCTTTTGAACACGTATGATAATATTCAACTAATCGGAACTGGAACAAATGATGGAATCGCCACAGCACTGAATGAATTAGTGAAAAAAGCTGAAAAAGAGGGCATTGAATGGATTTTAACACTTGATCAGGATTCTGTTGTGTGTGATGGAATGGTAGAAGCACTTGCCGCATTAAAAGATGAAAAAGATGTAGCGATCATATGCCCTGTAATAGAAGACGTTCGTAGGAAGAATGAAAAGCCTGCAATCGCAATAAACACAATTGATGATGTGGACTTTTGTATCACATCGGGAAGCTTTATGAATGTTCAAAAGACTCTCGAAATTGGTGGATTTGATGAGTGGCTTTTTATTGGCCTGGTGGATAACGAAATTTGTTATAGAGTTAAACTGAATGATTATAGAATTGTTCGTAATAATGCGGTTATACTGAATCATGAGCTTGGAAATTTGACTCCATCTCGTTTTGAAAAAGTGTATTTAAAATTTGGAAATTTACTGCATAATGAAACAATAAAGAAGCTTTCTTATAAAAGAGCGGTAAGTCCTATGCGTCTTTATTATGCGACAAGAAATATGGTTTATTTGAAAAAGAGGTATATGAATTATATGAGTAAAAGTATGTGGAATAAAATGTTGATAAAAAATTCCCTCTCCAGTATCGTCCGGGGGGGGGGTACGGTTTGACGTACTGAAAGCAATCTGCGCAGGAATTATAGATGGAACTTCAGTGAAAGTCGAACCTTATTGCGTTCAAAAACGCGGACAATAAAGTGAGCTGATGTGAACTATATTCCTGCTACTAAGATGTATTGCTGCTAAATACATAATATAGAGGTAGGAATATAAGATGAAAGTATCAGTTGTAATGACTACATACAATGGGAAAAGATTTATAAAGGAAATGTTGGACTCATTAAGAAATCAAACGAGAAGTATTGATGAGTTGCTGATATATGACGATCAATCAACAGATGGAACGCCGCAGTTTATAGAAGAATATATAGAAAAGTATGCGCTAACAGGCTGGAACGTAATTGTAAATGATACCAATTTGGGCTGGGAGAAGAATTTCCTTCAAGGACTTAGCAATGCCTCTGGTGATGTGATTTATCCATGCGATCAAGATGATATATGGCATTTGGATAAAATAGAAAAAATGACGCTTGCTTTTGAGGAAAATCCACAGATTTTGCTTTTGGTTTCCGGATTTCATGCATTCAGTGAATATGGCGGAAAAATGATTGTACAGCAACCGGTAAAAACGGAAACAGGGTCAATGGTTAGTAAGGTTGTGTTTAATGAACATTATTACCAAATTCTTCGGCCAGGATGCACGATGGCTTTTAGAAAAGAATTATTACCGCCGTTTCTTGAAAACTGGAAGTCTGGGACACCGCATGATGCGGTCTTGTGGATTTTAGCTGCACTGCTCGATGGATTATATCTTTACAATGATACGTTTATTGAATTTCGGAGGCATAATACAAACGCTTCACGAGCAATTTCACACGGGTATAATTATAAAGTAAATGAAGCGGAAAGAACTAAATTGGTAAATAGTTGGTACAGAAAATCAATCTATTACAATAACGAAAAAGAGCCAATTCTATCCGCTTGTGATAACTGGTGCAATCTGCGTATTCAATTGTTAAAAGAAAAGAACTGGATTGCATGGTTTAAGCTGTTTAAGTATAGAGACTATTATTTGACACAAAAGAAGTACTTGGGAGATGTTTACTATTATTTCTGCCAATTTAGGAAATAATAGAGGAAGGATTTAGATATGATATATGTTGTTTCAAAAGGAAATTATGTTAGCGGCGGCCCGGAAACGCTGCATCAGGCAGCAAATTTATTCGCATCAATGGGTCAGAGAGTAGGAATGTATTATGTGCAGCCGCATACGATGGAAATTCCGAAACGCTTTCAAGGATATAATATAGAAGTTGTTGATAAAATCGAAGATGATGAGAACAACATTTTGATTGTTCCAGAAACGCAGACCTATGTGCTGAATAATTATAAGAAAATAAAAAAGTGTATTTGGTGGCTCTCTTTAGAGAATTATTTGAATACAGAACCAATTTTCCTTGTGAACTGGCGAATGAAAGTAAATCATTGGCCTAAATTCATGTTCCCGATTGCATGGCTTTTATTGGTAGCAAAGGGAAAGATTCATACTTATCGTTACCATTTTGAAGATAAAGGACAGTTCTATCATACATATAATTGTGAGTACGCACACAGATATATTGTTGAACATGGGGTTCCTGAAGAGAGAACTTTGTATTTATGCGGACCATTAAATAAGTCTTTCTTTGAAAAAGCAAAAGCAATTAAAGGCGGAAAAAGAGAGAATATTATTCTTTACAATCCTAAAAAGGGAAAAGAGTTTACACAAAAACTAATTTCTGCAGCAAAAGAGTGTGGATTAGATGCAGAATTTAAGCCTATTCAGGGAATGACACCGGATCAGATAACGGAGTTGATGTCAAAATCTAAAATCTATATTGATTTCGGCAACTTCCCAGGCCCGGAACGTATTCCTCGTGAAGCAGTTACAATGGGCTGCAATATTATCACCTCAAAGAATGGTGCGGCAGCAAACGAAATAGATGTGCCGATTCCGGAAAAATTGAAATTTGAAGATAAAGAAGAGAACATACCGGATATTATTACGACGCTGCAAGATATGTTGATGGATTATGATGGCTACTATCATTATTACGATACATACCGTAAGAAAGTAGTTGATCAAATTGAATTGTTGCAAAAGAATGCCGGATTTCTTTTGGAAAGGATTTGAACTGATGGAGGCAGGACATAATAAAATAAAGTATGGATTTGTTATACTACACTATATGGCATATGATATGACAGTGGAATGTGTTTCAAATCTTCTTCATTATTTTGAAAAAGACAATATAAAAATTACAATTGTTGATAATGCTTCTGGAAATGGAAGCGGAAAACAACTAAACGAACTTTATAGTAGCAATGATACAGTCGAAGTTTTACTGAATCAAAAAAATGACGGATTTGCAAGAGGAAACAACTTAGGCTATCGGTATTTGAAAGAAAATTATCTGCCAGAATATATAATCGTCATGAATAATGATGTGTTGATAGAACAGAATGACTTTCTTGAGCGAATAGATGCAATCTATAAAGAAACTGGATTTGCAGTTCTTGGTCCAGATATATACTGTCCCGCAACCCATAAGCACCAAAATCCGGCGCATTTGAATGGCTTTAATAGGGAGGAAGTACAACAGCTGTACGATACGATTTCTAAGTATTCCCACCATCCGGCGTTTTACTATTATAAAAAAGAAACATTTGGCAAACTGAAACGAAAAATTTTTAAGAAGCCCCAAAATGTAGATACAATAGATCGTTCAAAGACGATGGAGAATGTTGTGTTGCATGGAGCTTGTTATATCTTCTCTTTGAATTTTATAAAGAAAAGAGAAAACTGTTTTTGCCCAGATACTTTCCTTTATATGGAAGAAGATATTCTGCATTACGAGTGTATGGAGAATGGCATGAAAATGCTGTATTCACCGGAAATAAGAGTAAAACACCTGGAGGATGTATCGACAAACGCGAGTATAAAATCCGGATTGAGGAAATTCAAGATGAAGAATAGAGAAATGGAAAAATCTATAAAAGTCTTTCTACATCTGATGGATATGGAGGAAGAAAATAGATGACGACATATTTACTATTTGCAATAGTAATGGTATACATTTTTTTATCATTGAACTATACCAGAGGCGATTTGTTTTTTCCGGCAACAATTGTGTATTTAGTATATGCTTTTAGCCTTTCATTTGTTGTGATTGAGATGTCAAAATGGAATGGAGCTATCAGCATTGAAACATTTGAAATTCTGTTGATTGGACTTACAGTGTATTTAATAGGAGCTATTTTTTCAACAAAAGTGGCAGTAAGGATTGGAATAAAAAAACGGTATAAATTTTTTAGAAGTATATCGACAACGTTGCCGGAAGAGGCAATTCCACAGGTATCCACAATAACTACTGCTGTGGTGATTCTATTTGATGCATTGGTTCTTATTAAATACTATCTAGATGTCAAAAGAAGTGCATCTTCCGTGGGAAGTTTTACTGATTTGGGATCAATGATTGGATTGTACCGTAATGCGGGAGTGTCTGGTGAACTGGAAGTTAGTATATCCAAATTTTCTGCATATGGATTTATGGCAATGACAGCATTGGCTTATTTGTACTTATATATAATAATTATAAATGCTGTTCAAAAAAGACTTTCTGCAAAGAAAATCATTGTTAATATTATGCCGGTTGTGATGTTTTGTGTATGCTCTATTTTAACTGGTGGAAGAAACCCATTGCTTCAATTACTCGTTGCGGCACTTATGATGTATTATTTGTTGAAAAAAAAGATTCAAGGATATAGTAGAAAATTCAATCGAAAGTTTACATTCAAGTTGCTTTCAATCGTTGTAATTGTTTTGATTGCGTTTTCAAATATGAGATTCTTGGTTGGTCGAACAAATACTCTGAACACATTTGATTATTTAGCAATGTATATCGGTGCTCCGATTAAATTGTTTGATATGTTTATACAAAATCCACCTTCTAAGGTACATGAATTGTTCGGGCAAGAAACATTCATCAATTTGTGGACTTGGCTCGGTACATTTACACATGATAGCCGTATGACAGGTCTTATAATGAATAAAGAATTCCGAACTTTTAACGGATTACAACTGGGAAATGTATATACAGCGTTTAGAGAGTACTACTTTGATTTTGGAATAGTGGGCGTTATTATTCTTCCATTTATTCATTCGGTGTTTTTTACGACTTTTTATCAAAAAATTAGTCAAAACAAAACAAACTGGAAGAAAAATGAATTTGATTTGCAGATAATTTTATATTCCTATTTATCGGTTGCATTAGTATACTATTCTATTGATGATAGATTGTTTCAGAGATTTTTGTCACGAGGAACTTTTAGAGAGTTGATCTTTCTAGTTCTTTTCGCGGTTTTACTGCCTAGAATTAGGATAAGCTTTGATGTTAAATAAGAGGTATAGGCATAATGGAAATAAAGAAAGCCGCTTTAATCAATGCGGCGGGAAAATATTCAAAAATCTTTCTATCGCTGATTGTAAATGCTGTATTGGCACGAATTTTATCAGCTGAAGATTATGGTGTGGTAGCTGTTATTACAGTCTTTTCTACTTTTTTTACAACATTTTCGGACATGGGGTTTGGTCCAGCAATTATTCAGAACAAAGATTTGACAGAGGATGATGTAAATAATATTTATTCCTTCACGGTATATATTTCAGTCGTACTGATGATATTGTTTGCAATTTGTGCATTTCCAATAGCAATGTTTTATGGTGACAAGGTATATATTCCTTTGGGGCAAATGCTTAGTGTTTCGCTCCTATTTAATGCGTTGAATATGGTTCCAAATGGAATTTTGAATCGGGATAAAAAGTTCATCAGTATTGCGATTCGTACCGTTGTAGTATATGTAGGTGCAGCGGTTATTACCATTATTTTGGCATTTATGGGTCTGCGTTATTATGCGTTGGCAATTCAGGCAATTCTTACAGCACTGTTTACTTTTGTATGGAATTATGCTACAACTAGACCTAAATTTCATTTGCGCTTCAAAATGGAAAGCATCCAGAAGGTACTGAATTACTCTGGATACCAGTTTGCATTTAATCTTGTTAATTACTTTTCACGTAATCTGGATAATCTCTTGACGGGAAAGTTTATGGGAAGTGCGGAGCTTGGTTATTACAATAAGGCATATACATTGATGCTTTATCCAGTGAATAATCTGACAGGTGTTATTTCGCCTGTCCTTCATCCAATCCTTTCCGATTATCAAAAGCAACTTGATGTGATTTACAAGAAATATATGAAGATTGTACGTTTATTATCGTGCATCGGTCTATATGTCGCACCTGTTTGCTTTCTTGCGGCGGACGAACTTATTACTATTCTGTACGGACCGAACTGGGGAGAATCTGTTGTTTGTTTCCAGCTTTTTGCGATTGCAATTATTCCGCAGATGATCAATTCAAGTGCGGGTTCGATTTTCCAGGCAATTGGTAACACAAAGTTGCTGTTTGCAAATAGTTGCATCAATACGGGTATTACAGTTGTTGCAATTATGGTTGGTGTCTTTGGCGGTAAAAATATTCAGACACTCTCCATGTGTGTTGCAATTGCGTATTTATGCCATTTCGCCACAGCATTTACAATGCTCATAAAAATGGGATTCAAATATAAAATGAGCGGATTTGTAAAAGAACTGATTCCGGAATTATTTATCTTGATTGTAATGTTAGTAGCGGCTAAACTATATCCTCTTCATATTACAGGTACTATTTTTTCTGCTATGGTAAAATGTGTATATCTTGGAATTGTTTATGTTGCGGCACTCTTTGTGAGTAAAGAATACAAACTGTTTGTGTCGCTGCTCAAACGATAAGGAGGGGTTATATTGACAAGAAAAATAAGAAATTCAAATGTTGAACTGCTTAGAATAATAACTATGCTTTTCATCATTATGCATCATTGTGTCATTAACGGATACGGGCTTCAGGAACAGCTAAAAAGCGGAATTTTGAATGGGGGGGGGAACAGCGTATTCCTGTGCTTCCTGAATGCAATAGTTGTAATCGGAGTTAATGTTTTTTTTCTGATAAGTGGATATTATGGAATCAACTTTTCACTGAAAAAATTATGCACCTTGGTTTTTAACTTATATTTTTATGCAGACATTCTTACATTGATTGCAGTAGCCGTAGGAATGGAGCATATAGGTTTCGCAACAATAAAGTTGTTGATATTGCCATTTTATAAGTACTGGTTTATTATAGTTTACATTTTGCTTTTTATTCTTAGTCCGATATTGAATGCAGGAATTGAATCGTTGAACAGAGTTCAATCTGTTTTTTTGACGGTATTTTTTACAGCGTTCTTTTGTTGCCTCGGATTTGTAAGTGAGGCTACGTTTATTAGTTTGAATGATGGATATTCGCTGATGTTTGCAATGTACTTATATTTTCTTGGGCGAATGATGAACAAATGGAAGTTGCTAAAGAGAAGTCAAGGAAAACAAGTATTTTACTGGATTGCTTCGTCGATGATTACTGTGGTAGGCTGTGCTGTTTTGATTTATTTGAAGAAAAGTCAGTTTGCATGGAAAATGTTTTCTTACAATCAACTGTTTGTTGTATTGGCGGCGGTTAATTTTGTTTGGATTTTTCTTAACTTGCCCGAAAAAGGTGATGGTGGAAAATGCCAGCGAATAGCAAAACATATTTTGCCAATCTATTATATCCATACCTGCACAGTGTTTTCGTATTACAGAAATCTTCCGCTAAAGTGGGTTTCGATAAATCTTGAATTCGCTTTACAAATCCCGGTTTTGATTGTATATGCAATTTTGATTTTTGCTATGTGTGCTTCAATAGATGAATTGAAAATGAAAATGATAGGAAAAGTTGAAAGCAAGAGTGTAAATAAAATGGTAAGCAATATAAGAAGAATGGCTTTGTACATAAAAACC
>ULWK01023205.1_pt1 | contig 24289 bp, 21 predicted proteins | sample 1960281 | NCBI WGS metagenome assembly ULWK01 (sample SAMEA4835810, study PRJEB28245) | human gut metagenome | biome: gut microbiome; material: fecal sample | place: Denmark | collected 2008 | reverse complement strand
CCCTGTCTAAATCATAATCCCAGAAGGGGCTGCTGCACCGTTTGATGCAGCAGCCCCTTCTTTTTGTTATTGTTTTTTGTGCTCCCGCAGGTCTCAGTTGTTCTTGCCATTCTCAGCCTTCATGGCGTTGTAGCCGATCAGCACGGTCCAGACATAGGCGCAGGTCTTGGGGATCATCAGCATACCGATCAGGGGGTTGACATCTGCCCACAGCACCACCGGGAGATAGAAACTGAAGCTCAGCACGATGGTCAGCCACATCCAGCGGAAAGCCTGATCCTTGTGTTCCTTGGCACTGTGGTAGAACAGCACGATGATCAGCAGGCCCAGCAGTGCAAAGGGGATGTTGCGCAGGATGCCCCAGGTCAGCGGGGTGTGGTTGGTCAGCCACTGGTTCTGCGGCATCATGCACAGCACGATGCGCACAGCGGAAAGGGCGTACACGGCAATGGTCAGATCCTTCTGGCCCTCAATCTGGTAGCGCTTTCGCCAGACGTAGTACAGCAGTACATAGAACACGGTCATGGTCACGGAGGTGATCCACTTGCCCAGGCCCAGAGGCACAGCGTAGTTCTCCAGGCCGGTGGTGCACAGTGCCAGGGCACGGGGCACCAGATGGAAGGAGTCACCTGCGCCCAGCACCACAGCCATCAGGCCGAACAGGCGGAACTGGGTGTTGTCCTTGCTGCCGCGGATCATGCGGATGCCCAAGGTCAGCACGGTGACCAGATAAAAGATGTCGAAAACGGTCTCAATGATTGCTCTCATAAGAATATTGCTCCTTTACGGTTGGTTTGTTTTGCTGCTCTATCGCGATCCGGTCAGCGATTGCCGACCGGACTGCATCGTTGTGATGTGCAGGCTGCCGTGGGTGGAATGCTGGGGGAGATGTCCCGCAGTAATCAATATGAACATTGTTCATTTTTGGCCGTAAAAACATCCCACAAGACTGTGGGATGTTTTTTACACTTCATAAATGGTCCTGCGGATGATCTCCAATACCGCTGTGGGGTCAAAATCCTGCTGCACCACGGCAGAAAGCATGAGGGAGAACAGGATGCCCGCAAATTTCTGGCGGGTGAACTCCTCAGTAAATGCGTATGGCCGAATCTTTTTGTCCCTGGTCAGCACCATGGTCAGCGCATCCAGGATGTGCTGCCAGGTCTGCCGCATCTGCTGCTTGCCATCGGCGGTATCCTGCCGCACAAAGCCAAGCGCGTGGTGGGTGAAGAAGCCGGGGTATTGCTCAGAGCCGTACTCCATCTGCCGGTACATCCAGCGGATGCAGGAGAGAGTATCCTCAAACACCGCCGGGTCGTCCGGGTGGCGGAAGATATCGCTCCAGATGCTTTCCACCGCCGCGCTCACCAGTTCAGTCTTGGAACCGAAGTAGTTGTAGATGCACCCCACGGATACCCCGCAGGCTGCTGCCACTGCACGGATGTTGACCGCTTCCCATCCATTCTGCTGGATGAGGACCCGGCTCGTTTTCAGGATCTCCTCCTTGGACGTTGCCATCGGATTCGTATGACCACCCCCTCAACATGAACGCTGTTCACGATGCATAGTATAGCGTTGTTCCTGCCCCTTGTCAAGGGGGTAAAATAGATTTTTTTCGCCGCATTGCTTGCAAAAAAAGGGGCGGCAGAGTAAAATATATAATATATGTATCGTAACATGGGTCTGTGTGCCCCAAAGCGGATACATATACGAAGAATGTCCGCAGAAAACCCTTTGGAATACGAGGAAAAAAGCATGATTTTGAGCATGACCGGTTTTGGCCGGGGAACTGCTGTGCGCAATGGCCGTGAGATCACGGTGGAGCTGCGCAGCGTCAATTCCCGGTACTTTGAGTATTCTTCCCGGATGCCCCGCACCTGCAGCTATCTGGACAGCCGCCTGAAAAAGCAGCTGAACGAGCGGGTGACCCGCGGCAAGGTAGAACTGAGCCTGACGGTGCAGACCGTGGATGCCGCCGATACCGTGGTGGCTGTGAATCAGGAGCTGGCCAAGAGCTACCAGCAGGCCCTGCGGGACCTGTCTGAGACGCTGGAGGTCAAGAACGATGTGACCGCCGGGATGATCGCCCGCTTTCCCGATGTGCTGACCACCCGCCACGCCGATGTGGATGAGGAGCAGCTGTGGGAGGATGTTTCCGCTGTCACCGCCCAGGCACTGGATCGTTTTGTGGAGATGCGCGCCGCTGAGGGTGCCAAGATGAAGGCTGACGTGGAGAACCGCCTGCGTTTTCTGGAAGAATGCGTGGGCCGGGTGGAGACCCTGAGTGCCGGCCGGGTGGAGAACTACACCAACCGCCTGTACGAAAAGCTCAAGGTCATTCTGGAGGACCGGAACATCGATGATGCCCGTGTCCTGACCGAGGCCGCCATCTTTGGCGACAAGACCGCCGTGGATGAGGAGACCGTCCGCCTGCGCAGCCACATCGCCCAGTACCGCTCCATTCTGGAGCTGGACGAGCCCGTGGGCCGCAAGCTGGATTTCCTGACCCAGGAGCTGAACCGTGAGACCAATACCATTGGTTCCAAGTGTCAGGATCTGGATATCACCCGCATCGTGGTGGATATGAAGGCGGAGATCGAGAAGATCCGCGAGCAGATCCAGAATCTGGAGTAAACCCTGAGATTCAGATGGTTCGGAGGAAAAGATGAAACTGATCAACATCGGCTTTGGCAATCTGGTCAGCGCGGGCCGGGTGGTGGCTGTGGTTAGCCCCGATTCTGCCCCGGTCAAGCGTTTGGTCAAGGAAGCGCGGGAGCGGGGGATGCTCATTGATGCGTCCTATGGCCGCAGCACCCGCGCCGTCCTCATCATGGACTCCGACCACGTTGTCCTTTCAGCCCTTCAGCCCGAAACGGTGGCCAGCCGTGCCGCCGGTCAGGCCGAGGGCAAAACAGTGACAGAAGAGGAGCAGTAAGACCATGGAAAATGAAAAATATCTGTTTGTCGTTTCCGGTGCCGCCGGTACCGGAAAGGACAGTGTGGTCAGCGCTTTGCGCAAGGCCCACCCCGAGATCGAAAAAACGGTTTCTGCAACCACCCGTTCTCCCCGCCCCGGGGAGCAGGAAGGGGTAGACTACTACTACCGCACCAAGGAGCAGTTCCAGCAGCTCATCGATCAGGATGAGGTCGTGGAACACAACTTCTTCAACGGCAACTACTACGGCACCCTGAAGGAAGAGGTCAACAAGCGGCTGAACGCGGGCAAGCTGGTGGTCATGGTCATCGATGTGCATGGCGCGGCCAATATCCGCCGCATGTATCCCGGTGCCACCACCATCTTCCTGCTGCCCCCCTCCACCCAGGAGCTGGAGCGCCGCCTGCGCGGCCGCGGCACCGAGACCGAGGAGAGCATCCGGGAGCGCCTGGAGATCGCCCGCAATGAGCTGGCCCAGCAGGATAAATTTACCCTCAAGCTGGTCAACGACGAGGTGGATGCCTGCGCCGCCAGGCTCTATGATGTTATCTGCCAGCGTGCGGGCCTGACCCGCTAAATCGCTTTGAAGGAGCTGCCTGAATGCCCAAAACGGTAGGCGTTGCAGTGAGCAACGCGACCTTTCATTTCGACAAACTTTATACCTATGCCGTCATGCCCGACCAGCAGGATACCGTCCGGCTGGGCAGCATGGTGCTGGTGCCCTTCGGGCGGGGGAGCCGTGCCCGGATGGGTGTGGTGCTGGCCTGCGATGCCGAACCGGAGAGCGCAAAGCTCAAGTTCCTGTTCGATGTGGCCCCGGCCTCTGCCTGCCTCACCCCGGAGCTGCTGCGGCTGGTGCACTTTTTGAAGGAGCGCACCTTCTGCACTTATTACGAGGCCGTCAAGGCGGTCATCCCCTACGGCGCGCAGTACAAGCCCACCGTGGCGGAGGACGGCGTGACCCCGGTGCTACAAAAGCAGCTCGTCCGCCACACGGAAAATGCCTATAAGCTGGTGGGCACGCTGCCCCCAAAGCCCAGACCGACCGCCAAGCAGCTGGCCGCAGTGGCCCTGCTGGCCGGGGGAGAGCGCACCCTGTCTGCATTGGAGGAAAAGGGCATCAGCCGGGCAGTGCTGGACAACCTCTGCGCCAAGGGCGTGCTGGAATGCAGCAAGGTGAACAAATCCATCGACCTGTATTCTTCCATCCCGCTGAAGAACGAGCCCATCCTTCTTACGGAGGAGCAGCAGGCCGCCTATGACGCGCTGCTGCCCGGGCTGGAGGATGCTGCCCCGCACTCGGCGTTGCTCTATGGCGTGACCGGCAGCGGCAAAACGCTGGTGTTCCTGAAACTCATCGAGCACTGCCTGCAGATGGGCCGCCGGGCGCTGGTGCTGGTGCCTGAGATCAGCCTGACACCCCAGATGATCCTGCGGCTGAAAAGCCAATTTGGCAAGCGGGTGGCCGTGCAGCATTCCGCCCTCAACCACACCGAGCGCCTGCTCCAATGGCAGATGATCCAGGACGGCGGCGCGGATATCGTGGTGGGCACCCGCAGCGCGATCTTCTCCCCGCTGGAAAACATCGGCCTTGTCATCATTGATGAGGAGCAGGAGCACACCTACCGCTCCGAATCCGCGCCCCGCTACTCGGCCCACGAGGTGGCCCGGCAGCGCGCGGCGGAGAACGGGGCCCTGCTCCTGCTGGCCAGCGCCACCCCCAGCACCGAGAGCTATTATGCCGCCCAGCATGGCCGCACCCAGCTGGTGTGCCTGACCAAACGCTATGGCGGCAACCCGCTGCCCAAAGTCCAGATCGTGGATATGCGGGCCGAGCTTGCCTCCGGCAACCCCCGGGAGATCAGCCTTGCCATGGAGGATGCCATCCGGCACAACCTTGAGGCAGGCAAGCAGACCATCCTGCTGCTCAACCGCCGGGGTTACCAGACCGTGGCCCAGTGCGAGGACTGCCGCGAGGTGCTCAAATGCCAGAAGTGCAGTGTGCCCATGGTCTACCACAAATCGGCCCACAAGCTGCTCTGCCATTACTGCGGCAGCCAGCTGGACCCGCCCCCTGCCAGATGCCCCGCCTGCGGCGGCAAACTGCAGTACCGGGGTTTTGGCACCCAGAAGGCCGAGGAGGAGCTGGCAAAGCTCTTTCCGGAAGCCCGCATCCTGCGGATGGATCAGGATACCACCGCCGCCAAGGATGCCCACGAAAAGCTGCTGGCAAAGTTTGCCCGGCATGAATATGACATCATGGTGGGTACCCAGATGGTGGCCAAGGGGCTGGATTTCGAGGATGTGACGCTGGTGGGTGTGCTGGGCATCGATTCGCTCCTGTTCGCCCAGGGCTTCCGAGCTTATGAGACCGTGTTCAGCCTCGTCACGCAGGTGGTGGGCCGGAGCGGCCGGGCAAAAGACCCCGGCTTTGCCATCATCCAGACCACCGACCCGGACAACCCGGTGCTCAACCTTGCCGCCGCGCAGGACTACGACGCGTTCTTCGAGCAGGAGATCGCCTACCGGAAGCTGGGGCTTTATCCGCCCTTCTGCGGGCTCTGCGTTGTGGGCTTTGCCGGGCCAAAGGAGAGCGAGGTGGCCCGGGCTTCCGCCCGCTTTGCGGCCCTGCTGGGCCGGCAGGCGGCCAAACAGCCCGACCTGCCCCTGCGGGTGCTGGGCCCCACCCCCGGCAGCATTGAAAAGATCAACGATTCCTACCGCTATAAACTCACCGTCAAGTGCCGCAACGACCGCCGTTTCCGGGACCTCATCCGGGAAACGCTGACCCTCTACGAGCAGGAAAAACTGCCCGGCAAGGCCACCGTTGTGGTCGATCTGCACTCGGACGGGGATATCTGATACAACACAACAAATTTTGGAGGTACCACTATGGCTATCCGCAATATCGTAAAAGAGGGCGACCCCATCCTGAACAAGGTCTGCCGCCCCGTGACCAACTTTGACGACCGCCTTGCCACCCTGCTGGATGACATGCGGGAGACGATGATCGCCGCCGACGGCGTGGGTCTGGCAGGCCCTCAGGTGGGCATGCTGCGCCGCGTGTTTGTGGTGTGGGACACCACCGATGCCCCCGAGGAGATCCCCGAGGATTATGAGTACAAGTTCATCGACTTCGTCAACCCCGAGATCCTGGCTGTTTCTGAGGATGAGGAGACCGCCTACGAGGGCTGCCTGTCCTTCCCCGGCCACAACGGTGCCGTGACCCGTCCCGTTGCCGTCAAGGTGCGTGCACAGGACCGCAACGGCAACTGGTTCGAGCTGGAGGCTGAGAACCTGCTGGCCCGCTGCATCCAGCACGAGAATGACCATCTGGACGGCATTACCATCATGGAGTCCAGCGAGTATTTCTACGAGGACACCGAGGAGGGCAAAAAGGCTGCCCGTGAAGCGAAAGGAAACAACTGATGCGCATTCTGTTCATGGGAACCCCGGATATCGCCGCGGAGTGCCTGAAGGCCCTGTATGCCGCCGGTCACGAGATCTGCGGCGTGTACACCCGGCGGGATAAGCCGGTGGGCCGCAAGCAGGTGCTCACCGCGCCCCCGGTCAAGGAAGTTGCTCTGGAGCATGGGACCCCCGTGTTCCAGCCCCGCACCCTGCGGGACGGCAGCGAGGATGCCAACATCCGGGCGCTGGCCCCTGACCTCATCGTGGTGGTGGCCTACGGCTGCATCCTGCCCAAGTCCGTGCTGGAAGCTCCGAAGTATGGCTGCATCAACCTGCATGTGTCCCTGCTGCCCAAGTACCGCGGCAGCGCCCCCGTGCAGTGGGCTGTTCTGAACGGCGACACCGAGACCGGCGTTTCCATCATGCAGATGGACGAGGGGCTGGACACCGGCGATGTGCTGGTCTGCGAGAAGATCGCCATCGGCCCGGAGGAGACCAGCGGCGAGCTGTTCGACCGGGTCACCGCCGTAGGTGCCCGCGTCCTCTGTGAGGCGGTGCCCGCCATGGAAGCTGGCACCCTCCAGCCCCAGCCCCAGCAGCATGAGAATGCCACCCTGGCCCCCATGCTGGACAAGGCGCTGGCGGAGTTCAGGCTGACCGATACTGCCGCGCACATCCACAACTGGGTGCGCGGCATGAACCCCTGGCCCATGGCCTGGTTCGTGACCGCAGGCGGCAAAAAGGTCAAGGTGACCGAGTGCCGCGTGGCTGCCTCCAACGGTGAGGCTCCCGGCACGGTGCTTTCCACCAAACCCCTGACGGTGGCCTGTGCCGATGGCGCGGTCCAGCTGCTTCATGTGGTGCCTGAGGGCAAAAAGCCGATGGATGGCACCTCCTTTGCGGCTGGTCTGCGCCTCAAAGCGGGGGATATCCTCTGATGGCGGCCAATCCGCGGGCAGCGGCAGTGGCTGCACTGGTCCGGCAGGAGCAGGACGGCTTCTCAAACCTTGTGCTGGATGCCGAACTCCGCCGCCAGAAGCTGGAGGGCCGGGATAAGGCCTTTGCCGGTGCCATCTTCTACACCGTGCTGGAACATCAGGGCACACTGGATTTCATTCTGGAACAGTTCCTGCCCAAGGGCCTTGCCAGGCTGGACCCGCAGGTGCGCGAGATCCTGCGGGCTGCGCTGGCGCAGGCCCGCTATATGCAGGTGCCGGTGTCGGCGGCGGTGAACGAGGCCGTCAAGCTGACCCGCACCTTCAAAAAGGCGAGTGCGTCCGGGCTGGTCAATGCCGTCCTGCGTAAGGCCTGCAATTATGATCTGGAAACTGCCCGCTTCCGGAACGAGACCCAGCGCCTTATGGTGCTGGGCTCTGCGGGGCAGGATGTGGCAGAGTTCCTGCGCACCCATTACCCCGAGGAAGCGCTGGGCATCCTGACCCACACCGCCGACGGCGGCTGCACCAGCCTGCGGGCCAACTGCCTGAAAATGGATGCCGCGGCCCTCTGTGAAAAACTGCTGGAAAGCGGCGTGAAGAGCGCGCAGCCCGGCCTTGTGCCCGGCAGCGTGCTGGCAAAGTTTGAGGGCAGCCCGGCGGAGCACCCGCTCTTCAAGGAGGGGTGTTTCCATGTGGAGGGGCAGGCCAGCCAGCTGGCAGCCCTCTGTGTGGAGGCAAAGCCCGGCGATACCGTGATCGACCTCTGCGCGGCACCCGGCGGCAAAACGCTGCTGCTGGCCGAGGAGATGCAGGGGCAGGGCGCACTGTACAGCTGCGATGTGGCAGAGCACCGGGTCGGGCTCATCCGGAGCGCTGTGGAACGGATGGGCTTTGCCCATGTCACCGCCCTCTGCAATGATGCCACCCGCCCCAACCCAAAGCTGCCCGCCGCAGACCGCATTCTGGTGGATGCCCCCTGCAGCGGCCTGGGTATTCTGGCAAAAAAGCCGGATATCCGCTATAAGACGCTGGAAAAAGCACGCCACGATGAATTATTGGCCACCCAGTCGTCCATTCTGGACACAGCAGCCGCTCTGCTGAAAGCGGGCGGGCGGCTGGTCTACTCCACCTGTACCATCGACCCCGCTGAGAACGAGGAGCAGGTGGCGGCATTCCTTGCCCGCCACCCGGAGTTCCGGGTGGTCCGGCCCGCTGTGGCGTTCCCTGACGGAATGATAGTGGGGGAGCACGGGGCGCTCTCGGTGCCCACCCGCACCGGGATGGACGGCTTTTTCCTCTGCGCCATGCAGAAAACGCAATGAACCCGCCGTCCGGTTCGTATTGATTCATAGGAGAATACCATGGAACAAAAACGCTGTATCTCTTCCCTGACGCTGGCCGAGCTGACCGCTGCGCTGAAAGCCATGGGTCAGCCGGGCTTCCGGGCAAAGCAGATCTTCCACTGGGTGCACCAGAAGCTGGTCACCGAGTTTTCTGCCATGACCGACCAGCCCAAGACCCTGCTGGCAAAGCTGGAAGAGCAGTTTTACATTGCTGCCCCCAAGATCGAGCGCCGGCAGGAAGCCAAGGACGGCACCGTGAAATATCTGCTGCGGATGGCCGATGGCAACTGCATCGAGACCGTTGTCATGCGCTACCACTACGGCAACACGGTCTGCGTCTCCACTCAGGTGGGTTGCCGGATGGGCTGCCGCTTCTGCGCCTCCACCCAGGCAGGCCGGGTGCGCAACCTGGAAGCCGGTGAGATCTGCTCTGAGATCTATACCGCCCAGAAGGACATCGGGGAGCGCATCTCCCACATCGTCCTCATGGGCATCGGGGAACCGCTGGATAATTTTGACGAGGTCATGCGCTTCCTTGAGAACATCTCCTCCCCGGAGGGCGTGAACATCGGAATGCGCAACATCAGCCTTTCCACCTGCGGTCTGGTGCCCAAAATCGACCAGCTGGCCGAGAAAAAGCTGCAGCTGACCCTTTCGGTCTCCCTGCATGCCCCCAACAACGAGATCCGCAGCGGCATGATGCCGGTCAATGATGCCTACCCCGTGGAGGTGCTGATGCCCGCCGTCCGCCGCTATCAGGAGACCACGGGCCGCCGGGTCAGCTTTGAGTATTCGATGGTGCGCGGTGTCAATGATTCCGATGCCTGTGCCAGACAGCTGGCCGACCTCATCCGGGGCATGGGTGCTCATGTGAACCTCATTCCCATCAACCCGGTGGACGGAAGCCCTTACTCGGCTACCGATGCCGCCAATGTCCAGCGTTTCCAGAAAAAGCTGGAGAGCCTGGGGGTCAACGCCACGGTACGCCGCCGTCTTGGTAGCGAGATCAGCGCCGCCTGCGGTCAGCTGCGCCGGGACGAAATGAATGGTAAGGCGTAAATCGCAAGAGGAGAAGCCTATGAAACTAGCAGGAAAAACGGATGTGGGCCGCGTCCGGCAGGAAAATCAGGATGATTACCGTGCCGGGGAACTGCCCGGCGGTGCTGTCTGGGCACTGGTGTGTGATGGTATGGGCGGTGCCAAAGGCGGCCGCGAGGCCTCACAGGGGGCCTGCAATGTCATCGAACAGGTGTTTCAGGAGCAGTACGCCCAGTGCGGAGCAGGGCAGGAGGGCGCTTTTTTGAAAAAGGCCCTCATCAGCGCCAACCGTTATGTGTTCAACAAAGCTGCCCACGAGGAATCGCTGGCCGGCATGGGCACCACGGCAGTCTGTGCCCTGGTGCGGGGCGGGGAAGCCACCCTCTGCCACGCGGGCGATTCCCGCGCCTACCTCTGCCGGGGCGGTAAACTGACCCAGCTCACCCACGACCACTCCTATGTGCAGGAGCTGGTGGACTGCGGCACCATCACGGAGGAGGAGGCCGAGCACCATCCCCAGAAGAACATCATCACCAGGGCGCTGGGCGTGGATTACCGGCTGGAGCCGGAGGTCACCTCGGTGCAGCTGCAGGCAAAGGATCTGCTGCTGCTCTGCTCGGACGGCCTGACCAACATGGTGCCGGTGGAGCAGATGGAGCAGCTGCTGGCGCAGGGCCCGTTCTACGACCTGCCCGACAGGCTGGTGGATGCCGCCAACGAGAACGGCGGCTCCGACAACATCACCGCCCTGCTGCTGGCTGTGGAACCTACGGAGGTGCACCATGGATAACCTGATCGGCAAAACGCTGGATGGTCTGTACACGGTGCGGGAACTCATCGGCACCGGCGGCATGGCCAATGTCTACAAGGCCGTTGTGGGGCCGGGCGGCCCGGTGCCGGAGGGCACGGTCGTGGCCGTTAAGGTGCTGCGGCAGGAGCTTATGCACGACCCTGACCTTGTGCGCCGTTTCAAGAACGAGTCCAAGGCCATCTCGCTGCTCAACCACCCCAACATCGTCAAGGTGTATGATGTCTCGGTGAGCGACCATCTGCAGTATATCGTCATGGAATATGTGGACGGTATGACCCTGCGCGAATATCTGAACGAGCGGGGCGGCAAGCTGACCAGCCGGGAGACCGTCCACTTTATCTCTCAGATCCTGAAAGCGCTGGACCATGCCCACCGCAACGGCGTGGTGCACCGGGACATCAAGCCCCAGAACATCATGCTGCTGGACAACGGCCAGCTGCGGATGATGGATTTTGGCATTGCCCGCATCTCCCGGGCCGAGAACCAGCTCTCGGGCGGCAAGGCCATGGGCAGCGTCCACTATATCAGCCCGGAGCAGGCCAAGGGCGATGAGACCGACTTCACCAGTGACCTCTATTCGGTGGGCGTGATGATGTACGAGATGCTCTCAGGGCATCTGCCCTTCGATGCCGATGACGTGGTGGAGGTGGCCATCAAGCAGATCTCGGATCAGCCCAGGAGCCTGCGGGAACTGGCTCCCTGGGTGCCGGTGGGGCTGGTGGAGATCACCGAGCGCGCCATGGCAAAGCGGCCCGAAAACCGCTACAAGAGCGCCGCTGAGATGCTGGAAGCCCTCAACGCCTATGTAGAGAACCCGGCCATCGTGTTCAACTACACCTATCTCCCCGATGAAATTCCTGAAAAGGTGGTGGAACCCCCTATGCCCAGAAAAGAATCCCGTCCGGAGCGCGGCAGTGCCCCGGCAAAAGGCAGAAAAAAGAAAAAGCGCACCGTATTCCTGCCGGTGCTGTTCGGCATCACCGTGGCCTTTGCACTGGCCTGCGCGGCCCTGTGCTGGATGATCCTGAATGATTCCAGCTCTCTGATGGGGGAAAAGGCCGATGTGGTGCTGGCAGATTACAGCGGCATGACCCAGGATGAGGTCAACGCTTCCCAGCAGGTGGCATCCGGCCAGATCGTCATCAACTGGGAGCAGGCCTACAGCAACGATTACGCCGCCGGTTACGTCTACCGGCAGTCCCCGGTGGCGGGCCGCACCGTCCGCGAGGGCCAGAGCGTGACCCTGACCGTCAGCCTGGGCATCCAGTATGTCACCGTGCCGGATGTCTCCAATTATGTGCAGGCAGATGGTGAGCAGCAGCTCAAGGATCTGGGGGTCTCTGTCCTGATCACCCAGGCGGTGGAACCCAGCGTGGCCGCAGGCTCCATCATCCGCACCGAACCTGCTGCGGGCAGTCAGGTGGCTGCAGGCTCCACAGTGGTGGTCTATGTCAGCCGCCCGCAGGTCAACACCACGGCCAAGGTGCCTGCCCTGACCGGTCTCAAGAGCGTGAACGATGCCCGCTCCGTGCTGGTGCAGAACAAGCTGGGCCTTGGCAGTACCACCGAGCAGTACAGCGACCAGCCCGCAGGTACCATCATCGGCCAGAGCCCGGCGGCAGGATCTACCGTCAAGGTGAACAGCCGTGTCAGCATTACCGTGAGCGCAGGCCCCGAGCCGGTGCCTGAGACCCCGGCTGAACAGCCGGGCAGCTCCTCCAGCGATTGGTGGAGCGGCCTGATCGGGGGCAGCTCTTCCAGCAGCGGCGATTCTTCCAGCAGTGAGGGCACCGGCCTGGGCGACTGGTGGAGCGCGCTGCTGTCCTGAGGGAGGAACGGATGAAGGGATATATCGTAAAAGGAATTGGCGGATTTTACTACGTCAAGACCGAAGAGGGTGTGATCGAGTGCAAGCCCCGGGGTATCTTCCGCAAACAGAAGATCACCCCCGTGGCGGGCGATGAGGTGACGCTGGAGACCGAGAACGGTGCGGCAGTCATTGCCGAGATCGCACCCCGCAAAAACGTGTTTGTCCGGCCGCCTGTGGCCAATCTGGATGTGCTGTTCCTTGTGGCCAGCACCACCCAGCCTACCCCCAGCACACTGGTGCTGGACAAGCTCTCGGCCATCGCCGTGGACAAGGGGGTGCAGCCCGTCATCGTCTGCACCAAGGCTGACCTGGGTGAGGTGGAGTTCCTGCGCAGCGCCTATGAAAGATCCACTCTGCCCTTCATTGCCATCCGCTACGACAGCGGGGAAGGGCTGGACGAGGTCAGGCAGTGGATCAGCGGGCGGCTCTGCGCCTTCTGCGGCAACTCCGGTGTAGGCAAATCGACCCTGCTCAACACCCTGCTGCCTCAGGCTGAGCGGGAGACCAGCGCCATCAGCCAGAAGCTGGGGCGCGGCCGCCACACCACCCGCGAGGTGACCATCTTTGAGGCCTTTGGAGGCCGTATTGCGGATACCCCCGGCTTTGCCAGCCTGGAAGCCAACCGCGCCGGGTTCATCCCCAAGGAGAATCTGGAGCACGCCTTCCCGGAGTTCGGGCCCTACCTTGGGCAGTGCCAGTTCACCGGCTGCTCCCACCGTACAGAAAAGGGCTGTGCCATCCGTGCCGCTCTGGCCGAGGGAAAACTCTCCCGGACCCGGTACGACAGCTACTGTGCCATGTATGAGGAAGTCAAGGATGTCAAGGACTGGCAGAGGAGGGGAATGTGATGCGCTGCGTGATCCTCTCGGCCTGCCCGGTCTCGCCGGAGCTGAAGCGTCTGCTCCGCCCCGATGACTTCATCATCGCCTGTGATGCAGGCTATCGCAACTGCGCGCCGCTGGGCTGCAAGCCCAATATCATCCTGGGAGATTTCGATACCGCTCCCTGTCCGGTGCAGCAGAACGACGATATCATCGTCCTGCCTCACGTCAAGGACGACACCGACACCGAATATGCCGCCAAGCTTGCCAGTGAGAAGGGCTTTACCGAGGTGCTTCTTCTGGGCGCGCTGGGCGGCAGGCGGATCGAGCATACCCTCTCGAATCTTGCCACCGGCCTTGGGCTGGAAGAACGGGGGGTGCGGGCAACGCTTCAGGATGAGCGCAGCCGCGTCACCTTTGTTCGCTCCGGCGAGACCCGTGCCTACCCGAAGGAGGAATTTTTCTATTTCTCCGCTTTCCCCATGGAGGGCAGGGCGGAGGGCGTGTGTGAGCGCGGTTCCTACTATGAGCTCACCGATGATGTGCTGGTGGCCGGTTACCCGCTGGGGGTCAGCAATGAGTATGCCGAAGGCTCAGACTGCATCACCATCTCCACCCGCAAGGGGGCGCTGGTGGTCGTGGAAACGGTGCCGGATACACCGATCCTGACCGGGAACAAGGCCTGAGCCGCACACTTTGCCGTCCTGCCGCTTATATTGTGGTATCACACCACGAAAGGCGGGAGAGCGATGCAGGTGGTCGTTATCAAAAGCCCAAAGTGTCTGCGCGGCGTTCTGCGCAGGCTGTTCGGCATCAAAAAGGGATAAGAAAAATACCGGGGCAGGCGGCTGCTCCGGTATTTTTTGTGGCACATCATTCTTTTGTGGTATAGGTCAGATCCAGCACCGGGCCAAAGGGGTCAAAGATGAGGTTCTGGATGCCGGGTGCGATCAGCAGGCGCTTCTGCTGGGCAAACAGAGGGACCGCCACGGCATCGTTGAGCAGCTGGCGCTCACAATCGCCCAGCAGGCGGCAGCGGGAGCTTCCGGTGGCCTGGGCGCTGGCCTGCAGCTGGGTGGCATACAGGGAATCTGCATAGCCGGTCAGGCCGCCGCCCGCTGCGGTGAACTGGTTCAGCATGTTGTACACACTGCCGCCCTCGGCGCTGATGGGGGCCAAGGCGATGGTGTAGTCCCCCTCGGCCAGCCGTTTCGCAAAGGTCTCCTCGTCCACTTCCTCTACGGAGAAGAAGAGGGAAAACTCCTTTTGCCACACGCCATTGATCTCCTCGGCGGCGCTGGTCACGCCGGAACCGGCGGGCACCATCAGGCTGACCTTGTTGAAGTCGGAGGTGGTCAGCGTCTGCCGCGCCGTGAGGTAGAGCGCTCGGGCATCCACCGCGGCGGGAGTCACATCCCCGGCGGTATCTCGGTAGTTCATGCCGTCCACAGTCAGGCCGTCCGGTACCAGACCGTTGGCGGCGGCATAGAGCCCGCCGTCCGGCACCTCGGCTGCACCCCGCGCGGCGGAGGCCAGTGCCTGCCGCAGCTCGGTGGAAGCAAACACGCTGCTGCAGTTGAACAGCAGGCTCCATGTGGTATCGGAGTAGGAGAGGGAAGTCAGGGTGGTGGGCGCGGCGGTGTCGTCCGGGGCGGCAGAGCACTTCTCGTTGGCGATCAGCTCTGCGGCGGACTGCCCGGCGCTGTTGGTGTTCTGCACCAGCCGCAGGCTGTCGATGAGGCTGCCCGAGGGGGCACGCCGCAGGAACAGGCCGCTGGCTGTCCAGTTGTAGATGTAGAAGCTGCCGCTGGAAAGGCTGGACGAAGCATTCAGACCGTAGGTGCCCCGGGTGGAATTGAAAAATTCCTCATCGCAGGGCATGGCACCGGGCAGGGTGAGCTTCTCGAGGAAGTTGTCGTCGGCACTGCTCAGGTGGAACACCAGCGTCAGCGGCCCGGAAGCCGTGACTCCCAGCGCGCTCTCGGGCATCTGCCCGGCCAGCACGGCGGCGCTGTTTTCAAGGGCCGCAAACTCCACCGCGTAGGGAGAGTTGGTCTCCGCCCGGAACAAGCGCCGGAAAGCGAACACAAAATCCTCGGCGGTGATGGCGTAGTCAGTGGCGTTGCCCTTGGCGGCGGTGTAAGTCAGGCCGTCCTTGAGGTAGAAGGTGTAGGTGAGGCCGTCGGAGGACTTCTCCCACCGTTCGCAGAGGGCAGGCTCATATTTGCCGCTGGGATCTTTGCGGACAAGGCCGCTGTACAGGTTCTCGCAGGCGATGACATCCGCAGAAGCCGAGGCCACCTGCGGGTCAAGGTTGGCCGGGATGCTGTCCACGAACCAGGTGAAGCTGTTGGAGCCCGAACCACAGCCGGTCAGGGCAAAAACAAACGCAATGGTCAGCACCACTGCGGAAAAGCGGATCAGGGAATGTTTCAAGAAAATGCGCTCCTTGTAAGATGATACAATTAAAGTATAGCGGAAACGGTCGGAAAAGACAATCGACATTTTGTGAATTCAGATAGGATTTCGGTGCATCCGGGGCCAGAACAAGGTTTGGCGTTGCCAATTGGCTGGAAAAGGTGTAAAATGGAGCAGTGAATCAATTTCAGCCTGAATTTTCATAGAGGAGGTTCTTTCTTTATGCAGAAAGATCAGCAGAAGCTTGCAGAACTCATCCGGGGCAAAAAGGTGGCGTTCATCGGTGCCGGTGTCAGCCACAAGACCCTTATCAAGGAGTTTGTGGAGCTGGGGGCCCATGTGACCCTGTGCGACCAGAAAAAGAGCGTGGAGGAGTTTGGCGATTATGCCGCTACCATCCGGGAACTGGGCATTGACCTGAGCCTGGGCGAACACTATCTGGACGGCTTCAAGGGCCAGGATATCATCATGCGCACCCCCGGCTTTGTGGGCTACTTTGAAAAGCCCCTGCAGGATGCCATGGCGGCGGGCACCATGGTCACCAGCGAGGTCGAGCTTTTCTTCGATTTCTGCCCCTGCGAGATCGTGGCCGTGACCGGCTCTGACGGCAAGACCACCACCACCACCCTCATCTCCAAGTTCTACGAGGCCGCAGGCCGCAAGGTGCATCTGGGCGGCAACATCGGTGCGGCCCTGCTGCCCATGCTGCCCGAGGTCCGGCCGGAGGATGTGGCTGTGGTGGAGCTGTCCAGCTTCCAGCTCATCAGCATGCACCAGAGCCCGAAGATCGCGGTGGTGACCAACGTCACCCCCAACCACCTCGATCACCATAAGGATATGCAGGAGTACATCGACGCAAAACGCAACATCCTGCTCTACCAGAACCCGCCCTGCCGTGCCGTGTTGGGCTACGAGAACGAGATCAGCCGCTCCATGCAGAAGGACTGCAAGGGCAGGCAGGTTTGGTTCACCCGCCTGCACGATACCGACAACGGTGCCTTCCTGCGCAAAGAGGACAATATGCTCTGCATGGCCGAGGACGGCGTGGTAACGCCCTTCCTGGCTCAGAAGGACATCAAGCTGCGGGGCCTGCACAACATCGAGAATCTGCTGGCCGCTGCCGCCGCAGTCTGGGGAGAGGTGCCCGTAGAGGCCATCCAGAAGGTGGGCAGCACCTTTACCGGCGTGGAGCACCGCATTGAGCCGGTGCGCACGCTGGACGGCGTGCTCTACTACAACGATTCCATCGGCACCAGCCCCACCCGCACCATTGCGGGCCTGCGCAGCTTTGACCAGAAGGTCATCCTCATTGCGGGCGGCTATGATAAGCACATCCCCTATGAGCCGCTGGCCCCCGAGATCGTGGCCCACGTCAAGGATCTGGTGCTGATGGGTGCCACCGGCCCCCGCATTGAAAAGGCCCTGCGGGAGGACCCCGGCTTCAACGAGGCCGCACTGCCCATCCAGCACGCGGACAATATGCAGCACGCTGTGGAACTGGCCCGTGCCGCCGCAAAGCCCGGCGATATCATCATCCTGTCTCCCGCCAGCGCCTCCTTCGACCTCTACCCCAACTTTGAGGTGCGCGGTCGCGAGTTCAAGAACATCGTCAACGCACTGAAATGATCACGCAGGTCAGAACGCCCCGCCAGAGGCAGCGGTTCCGCAGCGCCTGCCGTGGAAAGCTCTGCCTTGGGGTCACGATGCCGCAGGCGCTGGCGCTCTTCGGTAAAAGCCAGCCGGGCCGATTCTTCGCCGGACCAACGCTGGCGCTGGATGTGGGCGGCAGCACCGCTTGGCTGGCGGGCCACGCCAACCCGGACGAACTGGCCAGCTTCCTGCATTTCTGCGGCTGTAAGGCGGTCATCCTGGACGAAGCCGAGTGCCCGCCGCCCACCGGCTGGGCCCGTGCAAAGTCCCATTTTGTCTTTGGCCTGGCACCCGGAAAGCAGCTGCCGGAACCCGCTGTGGAAGAAACGCTCTGGGCCTCCCTGCATTTTGACCCGGAGCCCCCGGCGGGTCCCGTTGCACAGATGCTGTTTCCGGACCGCCCCACGCGGCGGGATGATTTTTACTCTGAGCTCTGCTCAAAGCGCGCCCGCGGCAGGGCTGTGGTCTGGGTTCTGGAACAGGGCGGGGAGCTTGCCTGCACCGTGGGCGCTTACGCCATTGGAACGGAGCAGGCTTACATGGCCTGCGGCGAGACTGCGGAGCCATTGCGGGGGCGCGGCATCGGCGGGCGGCTTATCGTCCGGCTGGCCAACACCCTCTCGGCGCAGGGCCTGCAGCCCCTTTTCCTCTGCTCCCCGGAACGGGTGCACTTTTACACCCGCCTCGGCTTTGAAAAGCTGGGAGAGTATGCCCGATATGAAAATAAAGATTAAGGAACCAAAAATGTCAATGTTGAACCACTTTTTTGATTACAAACCCGAAGTCCTGGCGCTGGACGAAAAAGCCATGGAGCTCTGCCAGCCCTATTTCCACCACATGGAGGAGATCCGGGACTACAACCAGCTGAAAATGCTCAAGGCCTTTGCCGATACCCAGATGTCCTCCACCGATATGCTGGGCACCACCGGCTACGGCCTGTGGGATACCGGCCGCGCCAAGCTCGAGCAGATCTTTGCCGAGGTGATGGGCGCGGAGGATGCCCTTGTGCGCAGTCAGTTCCAGAGCGGCACCCATACGCTGGCGGTGGCCCTGTTCGGCCTGCTGCGGGCAGGGGATACTCTGCTGGCTGCTACCGGCCGCCCCTACGATACGCTGGAGGGCGTGATCGGTCTGGACGGTAAGGGCAAGGGCACCGGCACCCTGATGGACTACGGCATCCGGTATGACGAAGCCCCCCTCAAGGCCGATTTCACCCCGGATTACGCGCTGATCGCTCAAAAGGCCCCGGGGGCAAAGGTCTGCCATATCCAGCGCAGCCGCGGCTACCTGCAGCGCAATGCCTTTGATCTGGATACCATTCAGAAGATCGCCGACACGGCCCGTGCCGCCAACCCTGAGATCATCATCTTTGTGGACAACTGCTATGGTGAGTTCACCCAGATGAAGGAGCCTTGCCAGGCCGGTGCCGACCTTGTGGTGGGCAGTCTCATCAAGAACCCGGGCGGCGGCATCGCCCCCACCGGCGGCTATATCGCTGGCCGGAAGGATCTGGTGGAGCTGTGTGCCTACCGCCTGAACGCCCCCGGTCTGGGCAAGGAGCTGGGCTGTACGCTGGAAACGCCCCGTGATATGTACCTTGGCTTCTACTATGCCCCCGGCGTGGTGTGTGAAGCCATCAAGACCGCCATCTATGCCCAGTGCCTGCTGGAACTGGTGGGCAAAAAGCCCATCCCGCGCTACTGCGAAGACCACAACGATATCGTGACCTGCTTCGATGCCGATACCGCCGATGCCCTCATCGGCTTCTGCCGCGGCATTCAGGCCGCCAGCCCCGTGGACAGCTATGCCGCACCGGAACCCTCTCCGGAGCCGGGCTATACCGATGAGGTCATCATGGCAAGCGGCAGCTTTACCCAGGGCAGCACCATCGAGCTCTCCTGCGACGGCCCCCTGCGTGAGCCTTACACTTGCTACCTGCAGGGCGGCCTGAACTTTGCCGCAAGCCGTGCCGGTGTCCTGCTGGCCGTGCAGAATGCTTATTTCAAGGATTGATCTTTTTTTAAAGAAAGCGTGAATCAAATGAATCGTGTTACTCCCATTGATGCCCGGATGCTGGAACGCTTTGAGCAGGGCTATGCTGCCCGCCCGGAGCTGAATGTGATGTCCAATGCAGTTTCCCGCACGGCTCTGCCGGACGCGGCCTTTGTGCCCGCCGCCGCTGCCAAGCTGCGGATGGACTTCTCTGTGCTGGTCAAGACCAATAACATCACCAACCAGAAGCAGAGCGGCCGCTGCTGGATGTTCTCCACCCTGAACGTCCTGCGCCAGCGGGTGATCGCCAAGTGCGATCTGGAGGATTTCTCCTTCTCTCCCACCTATCTGGCGTTCTACGATAAGCTGGAAAAGGCAAATCTCTTCCTTGAGAACATCCTCCACTTTGCGGATCAGGACCTGACCGACCGCGAGACCTACACCCTGCTGGGCAACCCGCTGCCCGACGGCGGCCAGTGGGATATGGCCATCAGCCTGATCAAAAAGTACGGCGTGGTGCCCTCCTGGGTCATGCCGGAGACAGTCCACTCCACCGGAACGGCCAAGTATCTGCCCATCCTGAACCGCAAGCTGCGGGAGGATGCGCTGGAACTGCGGGCCATGGCAAAAGAAGGAAAGGACACGGCCGCCCGCCGCGAGGAGATGCTGGCGGAGATCTACAACGCCCTGTGCATCCTCTACGGCCAGCCTCCCAGGAGCTTTGACTTTGAGTATACCGACAAGGATGAGCACTACCACTGCGACCGGAACCTGACCCCGCACACCTTCCTGGAGAAATATGTGGGCAATGATCTGGATGATTACGTTGTCATCATCTCCTCGCCCATCCATGCGCTGAACCGCACCTACTGCCAGCCCTTTATGGGTGACGTGGTGGAGGAGAATATGTTCTGGCTGAACCTCTCGCAGGAGGAGCTGGAGGATCTGACCATCCGTCAGCTGCAGGCAGGGGAGGGGGTCATGTTCAGCTGCGACTGCCACCCCGACGGTGACCGCGCCAACGGTTATTGGGATCCCGACTGCTTCCAGTACGGCGAGGTGCTGGGCGGCCTGACCTTTGGCATGACCAAGGCCGAGCGGCTGCTCACCCGTGAAAGCACCATGAACCACTGCATGATGTTCTGCGGTGTCAATCTGGACGAGAACGGCAAGGCTGACCGCTGGAAGATCGAGAACAGCTGGGGCGATGCCTCCGGCCAGAAGGGCTACTACATCGGCAGCGAGAAGTGGTTCAAGGCCAATGTCTACCAGATCACCGTCCGCAAGAGCCTGCTGAGCGATGCCCAGCGCGCCCTGCTGGATCAGGAGCCTCTGCCCATGAAGCTGTGGGACCCGCTGGCTTGAATTTAAATAAGATGCTATAAAGAAATCCCCCCCGCCTATGGCGGAGGGGATTTCTCTGTTAAGCGGATAATAGGGGAAGCTTCAACGTGAAGCAGCTGCCTTTGCCCACTTCACTTTCCAATAGGATTTCTCCGTGGTGCAGGTGGGCAAGCTCCTGCGCAATGGTCAGTCCAAGACCGGTGGAGTCGTGCTTGGAAGAGGTGGTGGTGTGGAAATACCGGTCAAATACGGCGGCCTGATCCTCCGGCGCAATGCCGCAGCCCGTGTCCCGGACGCTCACCAGAGCAGCACCGGCCTCCACCCGGCTGTTGACGGTGATGCTCCCTCCTGCAGGGGTGTAGTGAATGGCATTTGTCAACAGGTTCTGCAGGATCTGCTGCAGCCGGATCTGGTCGCCCCACACCGGCAGCTCCGAAGCCGGGGGAGCCTGAAGCACCACGCCCTTCTTCTCAGCCTCCTCCCGGCAGCTGTCACAGACCGCAGCGATGACCTCCCCCAGAGATACCCGGTCCTCGTTGAGCATCACCTGTTTCTGCTCCAGCTTTGCAGCCAGAAACAGATCCTCCGTCAGGCGGCGGAGAAAGGCCGTCCGCTGCTGTAAGGCGGGCAGCAGGGCCGGCAGGGCCTCCGGTGCAGCCTCCAGCGTATCCAGGCCACTGCTGACCGCAAACAGGGGGCTTCGCAGGTCGTGGAAAATGTTCAGCATCATGCTTTTCCGGGCCTCGGTCTCCTCCGTCAGGGCCTTTGTCCGCTGAATGACCCGGGCATCCAGCTCCCGGGCCAGCTGCTCCGCCCGGTCAAATTGCAGGGCATACCGGCGGCAGACGTAGGCCATGCAGCCCAGAGTAAAAGGCGCGTCGTAGATCCGGGCACACCGGAACAGGTAGAAAAACACGCTCTCCTGAAAAAACGGCACATGCATGCCCGGCAGGACCACCCATACCCGGAAGCCAATGGTGATGGCACAGGGAAACAGCATCAGCAGGGCAGCGTCGGAGCCCCGGGCATACATTGCCATCAGTATGCCCAGACAGTAGCCCATGCCCAAAAGCAACCCCACCGCCCGTACACGGCTGGGGGGAATCAGCGTTAGAACAAGATACCCCAGCGTCAGAAGCAGGGAACCGAGCCGCTGCCCGTGAGACACCGGCACAGCCCCTGTCAGGGCGGCACACAGCAGAATACCTGCCAGAACCGTGACGGTAAAGAATCCCCGGCGGAAAAAGACGCTCCAGCCGGAACTTCCCACCGGAGCCAGAATGATCACCAGAGCCCAGAGGGTCAGCACCGTCAGATACAGCAGAAAATACCCCAGTTCCTTCTGAGGCTTGTATCGGTACAGGGCCAGCACCACCGCTCCCAGAGTGCAGAATACCGCAATGGCCATCCACTGCAGCACCGTGCGGAAGGTCAGGGCAGCCACTCCTTTTTCCGGGAACAGGGCAGCCCATGCCATCAATTGGGCTTCGGAGTCCATGCCGGGGTCCCCAAAATCCGCCAGCGCCGGCAGTCGCTGGTTGAACCAGATCCCTGCCAACCCAATGGCCAGTGCCAGTGCCCCGGCGGCAGCCGGAAGCAGAAATCGCTTTTTTATCATAAAAAGACCCCCTGCAAAACTTTGGAGAACCGGTTGAGAACAGCCCGGAAATACGGTATACTAGATAAAGATATTATAGCAAATTCACGCCGAAAAGGGGAGGGCAAACCGCATGATCCGCGTTTTGTTGGTGGAAGATGACCCGGTGATCCGGGATACCACCCGTTATTTTTTGCAGAGCCAGCAGAATTTTGAGGTGGTCTGCGCTGACACCGGCGGCGAAGCGCTGAGCCACGCCCGGGAAACGTTCGATGTGATCCTGATGGATATCCTTCTGCCGGACACCAACGGCATGGATCTGTGCCAGCGCCTGCGCAGCTGGCACCACTGCCCCATCATTTTTACTTCCTGTCTGGACGATACAGACACAGTGGTACGGGCTCTGGAATTGGGCGGCGATGATTTCCTGACCAAGCCCTACAACCACAAAGTTCTGCTGGCCCGCATCATGGCAAACATCCGCCGTGTCCAGATGGATGCCGCAGAGCCCAGCGTCAGCGGCTACCACTGTGCGGCCTTTACGCTGGATTCCAACAGCCATTGCGTGGAAATGGACGGCCGGAGCATCCATCTGGCCGATATGGAGTACCGCATCCTGACCCTCTTCATCCGGCATCCCAACACTTTCTTTACCGCAAACGAGCTTTACCGGAAGATCTGGGGAAAGGAAAGCCTGGGGGATGTCCGCACTGTGCAGGTGCATATCCATAACCTCCGCAGTAAGATCGAGCCCGACCCTGCAAAGCCCATCTACCTCAAAAATGTCTGGGGCAAAGGCTATATTTTCCGCCCGGAAGGGGAGACGGAAGCCTGAAATGGTTTTGCTGTCTTAAATATCGTTAACCCTCAAAGCACCCACTTCTTAAGGAAACTTAAGCCGTGGGCGCTTTTTTCTGCTCTGATTTGACCGTTATTTATCAAACAAAGTGGGAAACGGGAATTTCCCAGCGAAGAAACGGCAAGGATGTTTAAGAATTCTTAAAAGACAACAGGCGGACTTTGTGTTAATTTATTATCGAACGAAGTCTGCACCGCATTGTGGCGGTACGTTTCGGATAAGAAGGAAAATCAAAGAATAAGAACAGAAAAAGAGAAGAAAGGATCATCCAAGCATGAACAAGATCTCGCGTAAAGGCTTTCTGAAGATCGCCGCTGCCGCTGCCATGTCCGGTGTCACCGCCGGTGCACTGGCTGCCTGCAACGCTGCAAGCTCCTCCACCGCCGCTTCCGCCGGTGCAGCAGGCAGCTACACCCCCGGTACCTACACCGGCACTGCTGAGGGCATTTCCTCTACCGTCAAGGTCACCATGACCTTCTCTGACAGTGCTGTGACCGACGTTGTGGTCGATACCTCCGGCGAGACCGCTTCCTACGGCGCTGCTGCTGCCGAGGAGCTGAAGAACCAGCTGCTGAACGCCGGCTCTGACGAGATCGACGGCGTGTCTGGCTCCACCATCACCTCCGATGCCGTGAAGAAGGCCGCCAAGAGCTGCTTTGCACAGGCAAAGGGAGAGGCAACTGTAACTTCCGTTCAGCTGCCCACCGGTGACGAGACCGATTGGCTGGGCAAGGAACCTGACATTGACGAGGCTGCCATCACCGAGACCGTGGACACCGACATCCTCATCGTGGGTGCCGGCAACGGCGGTATGTTCGCTGCTGCTTATGCCGCTGCCAAGGGCCTGAACTTCCGTGTCATCGAGCAGAACGGCAATGTGCAGGATACCCGTCACTGGGTGGGTGCCGTGGACGGCTTTGGCGCTCAGGAACAGGGCATCAAGATGGATCGTGCCAAGCTGCTGAGCGAGGTCTCCCGCTACGCTTCCGGCAAGTGCGATCAGCGCGTGGTCAAGACCTGGATCAACGAGTCTGCCGAGATGATCGAATTTGTCCGCTCCATCATGGAGGACAAGTACGGCGTGAAGATGATCTACACCTACGGCGACGAGGCCAAGTGGCCTGCAGAAAACGCCGAGCACAACACCGATTATATGTACCCCGAGATCGAGTATACCTATGATCGCTCCAGTGGTGCCGCCCGGAACGAGCTGCTGCTTCAGTACATTCAGGAGCTGGGCTACGATGTGGACTTCAAGACCA